>AP72_2010_repI_A001DRAFT_1000073_pt1 | contig 20001 bp, 13 predicted proteins | sample AmaPasrepliIA001_FD_9535 | JGI IMG/M metagenome (IMG submission 9535)
CCCTGCTCCAAAATCTGATCGAGTTTATCATCATCGATGCCGCGAACGCGCTCCTGGATTGGCTTGAGGAATTCTATGCAAACTTCCGCTAGCTGCTGCTTCAAAGCTGCATAGCCTTTGCCCCGGAAATGGTCCTCAATTTCCACCGGCGTCTCGCCCGTAAGCAGCTGATAGATGGTCAATAGGTTGTTAATCGCCGGCCGTGACTCGTCAAATCTGATCTCGGTTCCCGAGTCCGTCACCGCGCGTTTAAATTTCCGCCCGATGGCGTCGGCGTTATCGAGCAGCATTATGCAGCCGGCTTCGCTGTCTTCATCAGACTTGGACATTTTCTTCGCCGGATCCGAGAGCGACATGATGCGCGCACCCACTTTGGGGATAAACGGATCCGGGACGACAAACGTCTGCCCGTAATCCCGATTAAAGCGAATCGCCAGGTCGCGCGTGAGTTCGAGGTGCTGTTTCTGATCATCGCCTACGGGCACCAGATCAGTTTGATACAGCAGAATATCGGCCGCCATCAGGACGGGGTAGTCAAACACGCCGACACCGACATTCTCTTCCTGCTTCCGCGCCTTGTCCTTGAACTGGGTCATGCGCTCAAGCTCAGACATGCGCGCCACGCAATTAAGCAGCCAGGTCAGTTGGGCGTGGGCGGCCACATCTGATTGCACAAAGACAGTCGAGACATTCTGATCGATGCCGACGGCCAGATAGATGCGCGCCAGTTCACGCGTTTTCGTAGCCAGCACTTTTGGATCCTGCGGCAGTGTGATTGCATGCAGGTTAACAATGCAGAAAAAACTCTCGTAGTCATGTTGCAGTGCGACCCAGTTACGTAAAGCTCCCAAATAATTGCCGAGATGGACATTTCCGGTGGGCTGCGCGCCGCTGAAGATTCGTTTCATGCCTAATACGCACCTAAGAAGAGCAATCTGATGAAGATTGGCCAAAATATTCCGATCACCGTCCCAAACACTCCGGTCAGCATGGCGAAAATCAACAACAAATATCCAAACTTTTCCAAAACCTCGAAACCGGGTTCGAAGCTGGGCGGCAGAATACTTTGCAGAACTTTGCTGCCATCAAGCGGCGGGATGGGAATCAAATTAAACACGCCAAGTATGACATTCAGTTGAAAGAACCCCCACAACAACTCGACCGCGCCAATCGCGATCAACGAGTCGGTGTTTGCCGGAACCAGCGCGCGTCCGCCGACGACGATGACGCCAAAAGAATAAAGAACTCGAATGACGATCCCGGCCACGATCGCGATAATGAAATTGCAGATCACTCCAGCTATCGAAACCCAGAAATTAGCGACTCGCTTGTCCCGCCAACGGAGCGGGTTAACTGGCGTTGGTTTAGCCCAGCCAAAAACCGGGGCGTGCGTAAAGAAAGAGATCGCCGGCAGCAAGAGCGTGCCAATCGGATCGATGTGGACCATCGGGTTGAGAGATATTCTTCCCTGAAGCCGAGCCAGATCGTCACCAAAGTAATTCGAGGTCCAGGCGTGCGCTGATTCGTGCACCGACAAAGAAAAAAGCAGCACCACCATGTGTAATACAAATTGTCCTATGATGCCGCTGTCCAGATTGTTTCTCCTATCCGTTGAGGTCGCAATTTAAATCAGTAGTCCCGGAATTCCGAGCGGCAAACTATACACAGCTTCATTAGTCGCCACAACCATCTCGCCCGCAGGACCAAACGCCAGTCCGACCACGTTCATCCCGGCAACTACCAGTTCGGCTGTCTTTGCATCAGCAGGTATTCTGACCACACCGCGGCGGCCCCTCAGCGCGGCCGCCACATAAAGATTTCCGTCGCGATCGAAAGCCAACCCCTGAGGCCGCCCCAGCCCACGAAAGAAAACCGTTGCCTGTCCCTGCTCGTCAAAACGCGTGATTGAATCAAAACTCGAAACAGTTGGTCCACTCACGTAAAGTTGGTCGTCTGGTCCGAACGCCAGGTGATATGCCGAAACGGACGGCTCATGCTCAGCCCACGGCTTTGCGCCGCCGATCTCGTCGATCCGGTAGATGGTGCCGGAGCGATCCCCAACAAACATCTCGCCTTCGCGATTGAATGCCAGGCCCGTCGCGATTCCCAGGTCGGCAGCAAAAGTGACCGCCGCGCCTTCGCGAGTCAGCCGGTAGACCGTGCCGTCAAATCGACTGGTAACAAATATCCGGCCGGCGCGATCAAACGCGATTGCCGTCGGATTGATGACCTCACCGGAAAAATCTTCGAGACCGCCATCTCGATCGATTCGAAAAATCGATACCGGCACATGTTCGCCCCGACTGCCGGAGCGCGTGACAAACAGAGCGCCATCACTCGGATCAAAAGCCGGATTTGCGACCGGATGCAAACTGTGCGTGAGTTTCTTTCCGATTGTGAACTGAACACCACGGTCACCAGACGCCATAGATTCGTTCGCTACCGTGGATACGTTAACCGCGCTATCAGCGTTCACGTCAGGCACTAAAGCAAGTGCCCGGGTGGTGTTGAGGGCCGCCAGATGCGCGTTTGCGCCGCTGAAATACAGTTGCACGTCCTTCAACGAGGCTGCGGTCACGCCACTCAGGCGCACCCTAACCTCACCACCGGGAATGCCGGCAGGGGGTTCAACGCTGGTGACGCTGTGACGCGGAGCCATTCCGGGAAGCTACATCCTAACGGCGTGCTCAGCGGATGTCTAATATGAGCTCAACACCTAAGGCTCTCTGCGTGTTATAATTGCAGTCAATCCACTGGATGCGAAGTCTTCACGGTTACACGCAGGGTCTTAAGCCAAATCAATTAAGGCGAATAGAAAAGCTGTATCAACGGCGCGTCCCTCCGCGCCAAATCGTGACGCCTGAATTGGCGCGGCAATTAAGTGAACTCTCGCACGAGACCAATCGTCAGATCGGTGTGCTCATTGATCGAAAGGGCTATGTCGAACATGTGATCGTTGGCGATGCGCGGCGAATCGAGTTGCCGGATTTCAAACGCGTCCGCGTTGCCGGCGATCGGTTTCGTGGTTTGCGCTGCGTTCACACGCATCTGCGTGGTGAAGAGCTGACCCGGGACGACCTGACGGATCTGGCGCTGTTGCGGCTCGATTTGATGGCGGCGGTCGACGTCGACCACGGCACCGGCTTACCGGGGTTGGTACGGGCCGCACACTTGTTGCCCGCAACCGCCGAACATCTGTACGCGAATGGCAGTAATGGCAGTTTCGCTTTTCTGGATCCGGAAGTGGCTTCTCAACTTGACGTTGACTTTCTGGCCCTGATTGAGGCGTTGGAGAGCGAACTGGCGCGAAATCGCCGCGCCACTCGCAAGGCCGCTAAAAACGACCAGGCAATCCTGGTGAACGTTTCGACGGGATCGATCACGGACGCAGAAGATTCGATGGCCGAACTGAAGGAATTGGCGCAGTCGGCAGGAGTCACAGTTCTGGATGAAATGATTCAGCGCCGGCCGGCCATCGATGCGCGCACGGTTCTGGGCAAAGGCAAGCTGGACGAACTGCTGGTGCGGGCAATGCAACTCGGCGCGGACGCAATCATTTTCGATCGCGAGTTGCAGGCAGCGCAGGTGCGTTCCATCTCTGAGGCAACCGATCTGAAAGTAATCGACCGGCTCCCAGCTGATTCTCGACATCTTTGCCCAACGTGCGCAATCGCACGAGGGCAAGATTCAGGTCGAGCTGGCCCAATTGAAATACATTTTGCCACGGCTGGTAATGGGCCAGAATTCAGCCTTCTCCCGTCTGGCCGGGGGGATTGGTGGTCGCGGCCCGGGCGAAACGAAATTGGAATCCGATCGCCGCCGAGTGCGTGATCGGATTCACCGCCTGGAAAAGGAACTGTCGATCCAGGCAAAGCGGCGCGAGCAGCGCCGCAAAGAACGCTTGCGTCATCAGGTGCCCACCATCTCGATCGTGGGATATACGAATGCGGGCAAGTCAACACTGCTGAATGCGCTCACGGCCAGCGACGTGCTCGCCGAATCGCGCATGTTTGCCACGCTCGATCCGACGACTCGCCGGTTGCGCTTGCCGCGCGAACGCGAAGTCATCATCAACGACACCGTGGGCTTCATTCGCGACCTGCCGCCCGATCTATTGGCGGCGTTTCGTTCGACGCTGGAAGAGATCGACGGCAGCCGCCTGCTGATCCATCTGGTTGATGCTGCGAACCCGCGGTGGGAGCAGCAAATTGCTTCCGTCAATCGAATCTTGCTCGAGCTTCATCTCGAGCAGATTCCCCGACTGGTGGTGCTCAACAAGACCGATTTACTGGACATTTCGGCGGTCGAGGCGATAATCCGGCGAATTTCGCTCGAGACGGGCGCCGACGCGCTGGCCGTCTCAGCGCTGAACCGCAAATCATTCGCGCTGCTTCTGAATCGAATCGATCAGCTATTGGGACAACATCAGCTACCCGATTCGACGCGCGAGCTGCACACCGGGATGCCATTGCAAACCCCATGAGTCCTCGTCCGCGCTTTACATCAAAGATTGATGTCATCCGAAATGCCATAGTCGGCGTCTTATTGCGGCCGCTCCGCTGGTTCTCGCCCGCCACACAATTTGCAATCGGCTTTGTAGCCCTGTCAGTGCTCACTACGCTGGTGCTCGTGCGTTCGCTCTACAGCTACCGTAGCGTCGGGACGTTGGTGGTAGTCGCGGCAGTCTATTTTGTGGTCCGGCAATTTGTGAATTATCGGGCCGCGTCAGTCGATCTGCTAATTTCACCTCAACGTGCCTTTGCGCTGGTTGGCTCAGCGATTTTGTTTCAGACGGTGGTAGTGCGATTAAGTTTTCTCGTTACCGACGCTATTGCTTCACAGGGAACTCGGGAGCCATTCGACGATCCGGCAGCCTGGACCTTTACGATTCCCTTCGCCGCGGCAGCGCTGTTGGTGACGATGCTGCTCGATCGTCAACTGAGCTTTCTTACCGGTCTAATCACGGCGGTGGTGGCAGGTCTGCTCGCGCCACGCGGGTTTCCCGCCGGTTTTTACGCTTTCGCTTCGTGCACCGCAGCCGCTTACGGAATTAAAAGATATCGTGAGCGGCAATCAGTAACCATTGGGGGGCTACTGGTGGCGGTGGTAAACGTCGCTGCCGCCGTCGGAATCAGGACTTTGACGCAGTCACGAGTGACTTTCTTTGGACTGCTCGTCTGCGCCCTGTTTGGCTTTGGCGGCGGATTGCTCACCATCGTATTCGCGGCCGGCGGCGTGCCGATCAACGAATCGCTGTTTGGCGTATTGACTGACATCCGGCTATTGGAATTGACGAATGCCGACCTCCCGGTCTTGAGTCAGCTCGCGCTGCGCGCCCCCGGCACAAATCAGCATTCGCACGCCGTAGGACAGCTTGCCGAGGACGCCTGCCGCGCTATTGGCGCCAATGCGATGCTGGCTCNCGTGGGCGCCCTGTATCACGACATCGGGAAGGTCGCCGCACCCGATCACTTTGTCGAAAACCAGATGGGTAGCAATCCCCACGATCGGCTGCGACCATTGCAGAGTGCGAAAATAATTACGAGCCATGTGACATACGGTCTGCGCATGGCAAAAGAAATCGGGCTGCCGAAACGCGTGGCGGATTTTATTCCGCAACACCACGGGACGCGCACTCTCCATTTTTTCCTGCGTAAAGCGGAGGCTGAAAGTAACGGTAAGGCAATCAACGAATCTGATTTCCGTTATCCCGGGCCTAAGCCGCAATTTAAAGAGGCCGCGATCCTGATGCTCGTTGATTCGGCGGAAGCTGCCGCCCGCTCGCTGGCGCAACCCAATCCGGAAAATATTCGCGGCATCGTGTCCAGAATATTCGACGCCGTGGTCAGCGATGGGCAACTTGATGAGTCGCAATTAACGCTGCATGAACTTCGGCAGTTGCGTGAGGCGATTGTCAATTCATTACTGGCGATTTACCACCCGCGAATTGACTATCCCGGATTCAACGCCCCGGCTGCACCCCCGGAACATGCGCCGTTGCGCGGCACCTACTCGAGTGCTGCCGATGTACCAATTAATGAAGCCGGTGAAGTGGAAGATGAAGCAGTTCCATGGCGAGGTGTGTCTGAAACACCGGATAGTTAAATCTTGCCGCGGAGTTTCTGGTACGTTGTCTGCAGGTCTTCGGGCAGCACGCGGGTTTCACCGACAGTTGACATGAAGTTGGTGTCACCACCCCAACGCGGCAGAATGTGCATGTGGATATGATCTGCCACCCCGGCGCCCGCGACTCGGCCGACATTCATCCCGACATTGAAACCTTCGGGTTTGTAAGTCTCGCGCAAAGCCTGCTCGCACCGTTTCACCAAATCCATCATCTCGTCGGTTGTTGGTTTTGAAGCAGCACTCAACCTCGCGACGTGCTGGTAAGGCGCTACCATCAAGTGTCCGCTGATATAAGGATAGCGATTGAGAATAACGAAATTGTTCTCGCCACGATGAATGACGAAATTTCGTTCATCGTCAGATGGATGTTGTTGGGCGGTGCAGAAGATGCAGGAAGCGGTCGGATTTTCAGAACCGGCGGCGTTGATGTATTCGTGCCTCCAGGGACTCCAAAGTACTTCCACGAAGAGATCCTGCTACGTCTGACGTAATCGAGAAAGATCAAGCGCGGCTTTCGTTGATCATCTCTTTCAGTTCTTTACCTGCTTTGAAGTAGGGGACCCGTTTGGCGGGAATATTCACCGGATCTCCTGTTTTCGGATTGCGACCGCGGCGCGCTCCGCGTTCACGTACGCGGAAACTTCCGAAGCCGCGAAGTTCGATCTTCTCACCCTGGTTCAAACTGTCGATAATACTTTCGAAAACGATCTCTACGAGCCGTTCGGCGTCTTTTTTGGTTAACTCTGCGGCGTTTGCCACGTCATTGACAAGATCGGCTTTAGTCATGAAGTCACCTCACGCGACCGCCATTAATATCCGGGCTCAACGAACTGCGCTATGCGATGAGAAGAATTGCGACCACCTTACCAGAACGGACGCGCTTGGGCAAGAGCGCGAACTTCCGCGTTGCCAATATGTTACGAATATGTTCGACGCCGGTTTAAGGAAGCGGCGCGGTGGCCGGAAGCTCACTCGCCGTGGCGCCAGGCTGACTTCAATTGTCGTCTTCGGTGTTTTTGCCGAAATCTGCAAGTTCGGCCAGTGATGCCATACCGCCGCCCGCTTCGGACGTATAAATTTTCGTCTCCGGAATCGGCTCTTCCAAAGCAGCCGCCCGTGCCGACAGTCCGATTTTTTTGTTCTCGGCGTCGATGCGCAGCACGCGGAATTCCATCTCTTGTCCGAGTTGGACCGCATCTTCCGGCCTGGCGACCCGGTCATCCGACAGTTCGGAGATATGACAGAGGCCTTCGAGGTTATCGCCCAATTCAACGAACGCCCCAAAGCTTGCGAAGCGCGCAATCTTGCCCTTCACAACATCTCCCGGCTTATGACTGGCGACGAAATCATTCCAGGCGTTCGGCTCAAGCTCCTTGATTGAAAGTGACATTCTGCGATTCTCGGGATCGATGGAAATGATCACCGCATCGACCGGCTGCCCTTTCTTCAATAGCTCGCCTGGATGCTTGACACGGCGCGACCAGGAAATATCCGAAACATGAACCAGGCCGTCAATTCCATCTTCAATCTCAATGAAGGCACCGAAGTCAGTCAGATTTCGCACCCGGCCATGCACCCGGGCGCCCACCTGGTAGCGGTCGCCCAGGGTGTTCCAGGGGTTCTCCTGCACCTGTTTCATACCGAGGCTGATGCGCCGTCCCTTTGGATCGACGCCCAGCACCTCTACGTCGACCAGATCGCCGGGACTTACGATCTTGCTCGGGTGCTTGACGCGTTTCGACCAGCTCATTTCGGAGACATGGACCAGCCCTTCAACACCCGGCTCGAGTTCCACGAAGGCGCCATAATCTGTAACACTGGCAACGCGGCCGTTAATGCGTGCGTGTAGTGGGAACCGCTCTTCCACGCTTTCCCATGGATCCGGAAGCAGTTGCTTGTATCCGAGTGAGACCCGCTCGCGGGCCCGGTCAAACCGCAACACTTTTACCTGTACGGTGTCCCCCACCTTAAAAAGTTCGCCCGGAGTCTGGACGCGGCTCCACGACATATCAGTTACGTGCAAGAGTCCATCGACTCCTCCCAAATCAACGAACGCGCCGTAGTCGGTAAGATTCTTGATCTGGCCTTCGACAATAATGTCCTCTTCGATTTGATCAAGCGTCTCGCCCTTCCGTCCGGCGTTCCGCTCCTCTAGCAGCGCCTTGCGCGACAGGACGACATTCGACCGCTTGCGGTTGAGCTTGATTACCTTCGCTTCGATTTCCCGGCCGCGCAGCGAGTCGAGATTGCGAATAGGCCGGACGTCAACCTGCGATCCGGGCAGGAACGCGGCAATGCCATCAATGTCTACCCGCACGCCCCCTTTGATACGCTCGGCGACGCGACCTTTGATGGGATTGCCTTCTTCATAGGCCTTTTCCAAATCATCCCAGGCGCGGAGGCGAACGGCGTCAGCGCGAGACAGCAGCGGAAACCCTTCGCCGGTCTCCATGTTTTTAACGAGGACGTCAACCTCGTCACCAGGCTTCACGGTCAGCTGACCGTTATCAATGAATTCGTTTTGGTTAACAATGCCTTCCGACTTGTAGCCAAAGTCGATCACGACTCCGCGTTCAGTGATGCCGATGACCGTGCCGCGGACCACTTCGCCTTCCTGCAGAGTCGATTGCTCTTGCTCAAATTGATCCAGCAGCCGGCCAAAATCTTCACCTGCCGGGCGCGACTCCTCTTCAGCTTCCGCGCGTGGCAGCTCAACTGGAGTTTCCTGCGCCTGCTCGTGGGCAGACGCCGTCATTTCGTTGGCCGAAGTTTCGCTCGCGGTTTGAGTATCTGTTTGAGGTTGGTTAGCGTCGGTATTCTCGACGGTTGTTACAGGTTGTTCCGTGGACATGCACACTCCCTAATTTTTGCTGACGCGGCGAGCCATCGCCACGCCACCCGGTAGTCGACCAACGGCGCTTCATCAGCGTCCGTCTGTTTGCAGGGGATGTCGGAGAAAGAGTTTGAGAGGATGCGAGCCTAAGGAGTTGAAAAGAAGGTTGTCGTTTCGATTTCCGTCGTGCCCGTAGTCCCCCGTGCTGGTCCGACTATCACCGATCGCTTGAACCGGATTGTCTCGGAATTTACACGGGGGCGTGAGTGAGTGTCAAGGAGCCCGCTCACGTTTCACGCCTCCAAGATGCTACAAAACTCTAACGCCTTTCAGTCGCCGATGATTCGATTCCGCGCGGCACGACGTATACGCCTGCCGAATGCGAGCCAACGAACAGAGTATTCTGGTCCTTGGGATCGAGCGCCAAAGCCCAAATTCGCTGACTCGGTAAATGTTCACGACTGTCGATGCGCACCCATGTCGCACCGGCATCGTTGGATCTAAACACGCCGCCACCAACCTCGGCTATCTGATATGCGTTACCGGTAAACACTTCGTCCGGATTGCGCGGGTTAATCAGGATGCTGGAGTAATCGCCGAACGGCAAATTGCCTCCGCGGCGCGTCCAGTGCTCGCCACCATCGTGCGACATATAGAACGCCTGCTTGGTTCCGGCATAGATGTACTTTGATCGAGTTGGATCCTGGGCGATGACATTGACCGGCGAATGGTCTTCCGCCAGGTTCAATTGCCGCCAGGTCTCGCCCGCATCTCGTGATACCAGCACTCCGGAAGTAGCTGTGCCCACATAGATCACCGAAGGATTTTGCGTGTTGACCGAGATACAATTAGTGCGCTTGTCGATTCCCTCTCCGTAAGAGAGCCGATCCCAGCCGAGCGACGGATCATCCGAGCGAAACAACCCTGCGTTAGTGGCGGCCAGAATCGCGTAACCGGATTTCCCCGGAAGCGAAACCATCGCGTTGACGGGATCGGTCAGAGCTGGCAGGTGCGTGACGTCGATCTGCGCGGTGGCGCCCGAAATCCCCAAAGCCGCCAGGGTCGTATCATCCAATTGCCCGTTAACCGTCAGGTAACGATCGGCCTGGAATCGTTTGATCGCGGCAGTTGTCCGCGGCCCCATTTGTCCATCAGCGGTCCCAACCTGATACCCCGCTCGGTCCAACGCCTGTTGGGCACGACGAACTGAGTCGTCGGGCGGCTTCGGCGCGGCAATCCGTTGTCCTGGCACCAGCGTTTGCGGAGTCGCGCCCGCGCTCGCTGGTCCGGCGGGCTGCGCCACCGTGCGGCGGACAGGGTTACTTGCAGGGGTTCGTCCGCGGACTGGCGCCGCAATTCTTCGTGCGGTAACTGGCGCCCAGGAAGCCCCTCGATCGATCGATCGATACACGCCCAGATTAGTTCCGAGATAGACGGTGTTTGCGTCGCGCTCGTCCTGCAGAATCGAATAGCCGATCAACCGCGGAGGCATGTTGCGCATCGATGGCTGCCATGAACCCCCGCCGTCGTTACTAACAAAGAAGAAACCGCCGCCCGTCGCCGTGTTAATCGTGGTGGCGTAAACCCGGTTCGGATTTTCACGATCGGCGACAATCTCATTCACGAAGCGGCCGCTGAAACCAGTGTTGCTGGGCACAAAGTTCTTTCCGCCGTCAGTCGAAACCATGACGCCGTAATTATTGGTGCCGATGAAAACCAGGTTGGGATTTCGCGGGTGAACGGCAATGGAATTAATCTCAAGCTGCCTCGAAGTCGTAACCATCCAGGAATTGTTCTCGCCGCCCTTTGACGATCGCCAGAAGCCTTCCGTAGTTCCGGCAAAAACCAAACCGGGAACCGACGGGTGCTGGAGTATGGCTCGCGTGCGGCGCGACTGTGACGGAATGCCCTGAACCTTGACCCAGTTCTCGCCGGCGTCACGCGTTTCGTAGATTCCGCTGCACGCCGAAGCAATCACATGATTCGCATTGCGCGGATCGATGTTGATGGCAAAGATATCTGAGTCATCAATGATTCCCTTCTTGATGCTCTTCCAGGTTTGTCCGCCGTCAGTGCTCTTGTACGGCAGATACCAGGTGCCGGCATAAATCACATCGGAATCGCGCGGGTCAATGGCCAGAGACTCGACATCAACTTCGTTGTCGCCTCTCATTTGCGACGCCGCCGCGGCCAGGTCTCCCGTGGGTAGAGCCGACCAGTGGTCTCCCGAATCTGTTGAGCGATAGATTCCCTTGATGGTGCCGACGAGCAAAATGTTTGGGTTTGACTCAGACTGAGTCATCGAGTGAACCGCTTCATTTCGCAATTCCGGCGCATCATGCCAGGTGAGTCCGCCATCAGTCGATTTGAAGAATCCGCCCGGTTCTTTGTGGCGGTGCGTGGCCACATACAGCACTTTGGAATTTCGCGGATCGACAATGATGTGATCCACAAACAGACGCGGCCGGTTGAGATTCACGAGCATGCGCCAGGTCCGCGCGCCGTCGCTGGAGGTGTAAATCTGACCGTCAAGGGTGCCGAAATAGAAGCGATCCGGATCGTTGGGATCGACGACAAGCCCGCGCACGTCGCCTCCTGACGGTCCTGTTGGTCGCCATTCAGCGGAATAAGGACCACCCGAAACGCTGTGATCATCCGGAGCAGCCGAGACTTTCAAGGAAGGGGAAATGGACAGAGTGAGGCCTAAGGCTAAGACAAACACGAATACCAGAGGAATGATTCTTTTCATTGCTTCAATTCTTCTCCACGACTGAGCTGACGGGTAACGGGGCAGTAACACTTCGTTCAGATGCATTATACCGATTTCGCTGATGCTTTTCGATAGCTGGAAAAATCCACCCGCTTTCGTGTGACTATACGATGTTATCAAAGGACGTTAGCTGCTTTGCGGTTTGCGATCATTTTATTATCTGAATTGATGTGAATTCGTGGATTAACCAACCACAAAAAGCGAAGCGGGCGGCCTACCTTTCGGTAAACCGCCCACTTCGGAAGAAGGTCGCTACTCTGAATAGAGTCGCGAGCGTTTAGGACTAGAAAGCTATTCCTCTTCGCCTCGGCGACCGCGGCCGCGACGCTTTGCCGGTTTCTTCTTGCAATCCGGGCAAGGCGAAATCACGCCGGTGGCGTCGCCTGTCGGCGGGGTCGCACCTTGCGGCACCACCCACAGCTGGATTTGCAATTCTGGCAAGCAACCTGCGTCGACAGTTACCAGACGGCCGGCATCAATGCCGCGCGTATTGACGAGGTAATCCTTGGCGCGATTGGCGCGCGTCAGACCCTCGGCATCACAAGCGCCGTAACCGATGATGTAACCCTGAGACGTCGGCTCGTTCTGCAACTGAATTGCGAAGTTGTCGAGTCTGGCCTTCTCATCGTTGAAGCGGATGTTCCCGTAGGTATCGAACTTACGCGGAAGCGGTCGCGCCTTCACCGGTGTCGAGCACGAAGCAGTGCGGTTACAACTCGGATCCACACCGCCAACTTCAACCGTGGCCGTAATTGTCTGACCACCCAAGCCAGCTGCGCTGACGGTGATTGACGGAGTTCCCTGACCGGCTGTGATCGTGCCAGCCGACACGGTCCAGTTGTAAGTCTCGGAAACATGCGGCGTTCCCTGAGTGAAGGTGGCCGTGAAGGTCACAGAGCCGGTGTCTTCAACTTCAGGCGGACAGCTAACGGCAACCGTCGGGCATACCAGATTCGGCACGCAATCAGCACAAGCCGCGATTGTTACCGTCGTGCTTTGTGAAGTGATGCATCCACAGCCATCATCCACATCAACCGTAGCCGTGTAGGTGCCGGCGCTCAAGCCGCTTAAGTCCCAGGTTACATTGGCGCCTTCGCCGGTAACGCGGCCACCCGTCACGTTGTACGTGTAAAGCAGCGTGTCACCGTCCGGATCGGTCGCCGTCGTCGTCAAACTAACACTCCCAGTCGGCGATGCCGGACAGGCACCGGACGACGAATGCGAATCTGGCGGACATGGCAACGTGACAGTCGTCTGCGATGCCGTGAATGAGCTAATCACCGGTGGCTGGTTCGGCAGAATGGCCGGTTCTCGCGCGTTGCGATGGCCGACCCACAACTGAGCACCGAAGCCATACGGGTCACTCGAGGGCTGGAAGCCCAACGGGACACCCGCCGACGTCGCTACGAACGAAGTCGCCGGCACGACCACGAGGCCACGACCGGCAACGTTGACGTTAGTCACGTTATTGATGGTCGTGGTGAAATCCGTCGAGGTCGAAATATTCTTCGAACGCTGATCGTTCAAAGCACGACGGAACCAGGCGCCGAATCCCCACCAGCGCGCCGGGTAGACGCGCGCGCCAACCAGGAACTCAACCGGATTATTGGGCAGAGCGTTGGGAGTGCGACCGCCCACATATTCGGTCGATCGAAACTCTCCAATACCCTGGAAGTGCTTATTAATCGGGAAATCGAACCCGACGCCGGCGATGATTTCATCCGGACGATCCAGGAGCGGAACTCCATCGGGCCCCTTTGGATTACTGTTCAGGATGTAACCGAGGTTGGCCGACACGTTTACTGAACGGCTCAAGCGTGCATCGGCAAACATCACCAGACCAAAGTCGCCGAAGTTGCCTCCCGGACTGGCGCCACGCTGCAACATGTTGAAGCCGCTGGCGTCCTTGGCCTTGTCCATATACCAGCGATAGAAGGGAATGAAGCCAAAGCCAAAAGGATTTCGCGGACCGGTCAGGCGCCACTTGGCGCCGGCAACCATATTATTGATGCTTGATTCGCCGTACAAACGGCTCACAAACGGCGCATCAGGTAAATACGAAGGCGACGTGGTGTATACGATGGGAACCACGATCGGACTCAGCGGATTCGGAGAACCCGGAGGCCGGCAGTTGCCCGTCAGCGCTGTACACGGCAAAGTTGCTGTCGCCAATACAATGCCCGGCAGGATGCTGCCTCTCGGCGAGCCTACGCCCGGAAAAGCTCCGGCCGCCCCGAAGTTGTTGTGATTGCCAAACGGCGGTCCCAAAGTCGCACTGAAACCAGGAAATCCAAAAGTGCCGCCCGCCGGGCCCGGTCCCAGACCAAAGTTCGGACCCGGACCACCCGTGTACGGGTAGGCCACCAGCGGCTGACCGGAACTAAAGTAGACAGCCAGCGGGTCGGTTGGTGAAACGCAATTCGGGCAGAAAGGCGGCCGGAACACGGCCGTTCCTGCCAAGGTCCCAACATTAGGCCCTAACGGAGCCATAATGATCGCCGGCGCCTGGCCAAGCAGGTTCGCCCCGAAAAACATCTGCGTATTCGGCAAATAGAAGCTGGAAAGGTTCTGTGGGGTATTGACCTTAATCCCACGGTAGCCAAGCACCTTAAAAAACAGCTCAAGATGATCGTTCAGACCAACGTTGAAGCTCGCCGGCCAATCCGTAATATCGACATTGCCAGGATCGCGGTCGTAGTTACTGAATGCAACACTAAAGGTGAATTCACCCTTTCTCAACGTTTGTCCGTCGTAAATAGTAAACAGACCCGTTGGACCACCTTCCGGGCCGCCCGTTCCTACAGTGGGTGCAAGATTCCTGGGATCAGTTTCACCCCTCGGCGTTTGCCCGAACGCAACGGCCGACAAAACAAAAATTGCGAGTGCACAAAGTAGCACTCTATTCGCGAGTTTCATCGCGTTCCTCCTGCGATAGTCAATGAAAAGTTGCGCGGCCGACCCAGTGAAGACAAAAAGCCGCCGATTTCGGTTTGATGGATTGCCTGCTCGAAGCATCTCGCCGTCGGACTTAAATCCCCATGGATACAGACGCTCGAACTACAGCGTCAACGTGTAACGTTAACAGCACTGCCGCCCGGCACTGAGAGCGGCAACTGAGAGGGGGCCTTAAAGAAGAAATAGGACCTCTCCAAGGTTTTAAAGCCTAATCGCCTGGCGCTACTGTATCGGAAAAACCAGAGCGCTTTATGTCAATAACGACGCCGATTCCTCACAACTCGTCACTAATTGCTGGAGATGTGCGACTTGTGAGTATATAAAATACCGTCGAAGCCTACCATTGAAAAACCCGGAAATCAAGACTTTTTCATGACTTAGGGGCGATATGAATATGTTTTTTCCGTCACGCGTAGATGCCCCGCATGCGTGTGTCATACGCGACGCGGTCGATGGCCAGCATGTATGCCGCCGTGCGTGTATCGACCGAATGGGCGTCAGCATAGCGGCACAGATCGTTGAAGCTGGCGACCATTGTGTCCTGGAGTCTTTCGTTTACTACGTCCTCGCGCCAGAAATATCCCATCCGGTCCTGGACCCACTCGAAATATGACACCGTGACTCCGCCCGCGTTCGCCAGGATGTCAGGAATTACGAAAATCCCTTTGCGATATAGAATTTCGTCGGCCGCCGCCGTGGTGGGACCATTCGCGCCTTCGGCGAGGACCTTGCACTTGATTCTCTCGGCATTACTGCTGGTGATTTGATTCTCGGTGGCGGCCGGCAGCAGCACGTCGCAATCCAGTTCCAGCAATTCTGAGTTGCTCGCGTGATCCACGCCGTCAAATCCCTCGAAAGATCTGGTCGCCTGCAGATGCTTCATCGCCTCGGTGATATTGATGCCGTTCTTATTGTAGATTCCACCGTGGATGTCAGAGATACCGACGACTTTGAAACCTGCCTCATGCAGCAGCAGCGCCGCAATGCCTCCGACATTCCCACTGCCCTGAACAATGACCCGAGTTTCGGCCGGCGTCATTTTGAAACGTTTGGCCGCTTCGTTGACGACAATTAACAATCCCCTGCCCGTCGCCTCGCGTCGTCCCCTCGATCCGCCGAGATCCACCGGCTTACCGGTGACCACCGCATTCACGGTGTGACGCGCGTGCATCGAGTACGTATCCATGATCCACGCCATCGTCTGCTCATTCGTGTTCATGTCCGGCGCCGGCACATCTTTCTCCGGGCCGATAAAGTCAAGCAACTCGGCGGCGTAACGTCGCGTCAATCGCTCGAGCTCGCCTTGCGACATCTGCATCGGATCGCAAATGATGCCGCCTTTCGCACCGCCAAACGGAACGTTGACTACGGCGCATTTCCAGGTCATCCACGCCGCCAGCGCGCGAACCTCATCAATGTTCACGTCGGGTGAATAGCGAATGCCTCCCTTCGCTGGTCCCCGCGCGAAGTTATGCTGCACGCGAAACCCTTCAAACACCTGAATCCGGCCGGAATCCATGCGCGTCGGAATGTAAACCTTCAATTCGCGATTCGGCACTCGCATCACGGCGTAGAGATCGGGATCCAGATTCAGCAACTGCGCGGCTCGATCAAACCGCGACATCATCGATTCGAACGGATTGTCTTCTTTGATTTCTCTTATGTCGTCAACCAGTGCTGTAGACATGGGTCTCTCCAGGAAAACGATCAGCTTAAGAAATGGCTTGTTTAGTTTCGCGAATGTTAGCGCATGAGGTTAGTGCACGCAACCGCGATCCCTGCTGCGTGTCAACTCAAATGTATGTTTGTCTTTCTCGTTCACACCTAGCTTCAGCCAGGTGACCGCGCGTCCTCCACCGCGATAGGAAACCGTTTAAACGGTTTCCGCCTCAAGTCCGATCCGCGACACATGGCTGAAGGAGTGTGTCGGGAAAATTACAACCACATCCTGTTTAGTACCCCGAGCGCCAGCGAGGGGATCAATTGCTCCTGCTGCTCAGTCAACGACTCACTTTAGGACCCCTCGCTGGCGCTCGGGGTACTCAGACGGGTCGTGGTTGTCAATTTCCCGACAGACTCCTGAAGCCAGGTGTGACTGAAATGGAGTGCGCAAAAGATCTTGAGCTCATGCAGCGGATCTAAGACGTGAGACTCACGCGCCGCAGTAATTCCTGAAATCGCGCTTCTGAGCGAATCGGATCCAATCGCGGATCGACCTTGAGATGGATGAAATTCTCATCACGTTCCTGAAATGCGCGTTCAAGCCATTGAAACGCAGAGTCCTTATCCCCCAGCGCCACATATATTAAGGACACTCCATATGATGAGACGTAAGTTTTGGGACCGGCGACCTTCATCAGCTTATCGATAGTGTTGCGCGCCTCTGTTTGCTTGCCTGCGATTGCATAAGCGTGGCCGAGACAGGCCAGCATCTCCGGTTTGCCCTCCGCCACTTCAGTACTTCTTGAGAGATCAATCGCCTTTTGAAAAGCCGCTATCGCTTCGGGCTGCATATGCTTCTGTTCATATGCCAGGCCCAGGCTCCAATACGTGTCGCTGTAGTTTGGGTCGTTCGGCAGCGCTGCCTGCAGTCGCTGAATTGAGTCATCGTAGCGGCGGGCCCAAAACAACGCGCGGCCCAATCCCGTCGCGATGGACAGCGACAACGGATCCAATTCCTGTGCCGTGGTACGCTCGCGAATTGATTCGTCATGCCTCCCCATCTCAGAAAGATAGACGCCATACCATTGATGGGCGGTCGCATAACCAGGGTTCAAGTGAATTGCCTGTTTGAATTCAGCTTCGGCCCCCGGCCAGTCCCAGGCGTAAGACAATTTGATCTTGGCCAGCGAGGTGTGGGCTTCCGCCAATTGATCGTCGATCGATAGGGCCTTCTGCGTGGCGTCGAGAGCCAGCGGCATCGCCTCCTTGGGCGAAAGCTGCAAGACACTTCCCAACACGTAGCAATCCGCCAGACCCGTATAGGCGAGGGCATACTGCGAATCGAGTTTGATCGCATCCTGAAAATATTTGATCGCCTGGTTGATATCGTCAGCCTTGCGCTGGTTCCAGTGATAGCGTCCCTTCCAATAGAGCTCGTACGCCTGCGGATTGGCCGTGTAGCGCTTGACCAGTTGTTGGCGTGTATCGCCGCTGAGTTCGAGCTTCAGCCCTTCCGAGATCTCGCGCGAGATATCCTCAGGCAGATCGATCACATCGGCGATTTTACGGCGGTATCTTTCGCCCCAGAGCTGAGTCTGGTTACGAACGTCGACCAGCTCAGTTTGCACGCTCAACGTATCTCCAATCTGCACGATCCGACCCGTAACTACGGCGTTAACCTTTAACTCGTTGCCGGCGACCTGAGGATCGATATTCTGTCCCTTATAACGAAAGACAGAGCTGCGGGCGATCACTTTCAGGTTCGGCACATGCGAAAGATCGTTGATAATGCTTTCCGTGATCCCGTCACTCAACCAGTTTGCCTCCGGACCAAGGGCATCCGCCTGTTCGCTGTTCGAATAAGCGAACGGCAGCACCGCGATTGACTCAACTGCTTGCGGCTTTCTGGTGTAATAGAAATATGTTGCGGCCAGGATGACCGGTACTGCGATCAGGAGAGCGTTTCGCATCAGGCGCCGGCGCCAGACAGAAACTGGTCCAATCGCTGAGGCAGCCGTCGATTGCACTGGTGGCTGATCTAACGTCGCCACTCTTGCGGACATCGCCGCCGGGGCAGCACCGGCGTTCGCGATAGCCGGCACATGGTCAGTTGTCGTTTTCTGACCTTCGAATTCGAGGTCGTGCGTCAGTCGCTTCAAGTCAGTCAGCAGTTCTGCCGCAGTCTGGTAGCGCTCCTCTCTATCTTTCATCAGAGCGCGGTCCACAATTCGCTCCAGTTCGGCCGGCGTCTGTAAATACAGATCAGTCAGGCGCGGTGGTTGTTCCTTCAGGATCGAGGCCACGACGTCGCTATTGGTCGCGCCGAGGAACGGTGAGCGGCCCGCGACCATCTCGTAAATCACCATCCCAAGAGAAAAAATATCCGACCGCCCGTCGACTCGTTGACCGCGTGCCTGCTCAGGCGACATATAACTTGCCGTACCGACAATCATTCCGGCTTCAGTGTTGACCAGGGTCGCGGCCTCGGTGCTTACTTCGTGTTGCTCAGTGGCTCGCGCCAGGCCGAAGTCCAGCACCTTGACGTAACCATCTTTGCGGAGCATCACGTTTTCAGGTTTCACATCACGATGGACGATGCCCGCCTCATGCGCAGCCGTCCAACGCGCTCGCAATTTGAATTGCCGTGTCCAGCGCGTTATCGATTGGCAGCGGGCCCGCTTTGATCCTTTTGCGCAGGGTCAGCCCATCGATGTACTCAGTCGCAATAAACGGCGGCCGGTGATGATGATTGATTTCATAGATAGTCAGAATGTTTGGATGGTTCAGACCTGATGCGGCCCGGGCTTCCTGGATAAAGCGACGCATCCTCGACTGATCGTTGGCAAATTCGGAAGGCAGGATCTTCAAAGCCAGGACTCGCTCCAGTTCGACATCGATTGCCTGATAGACCTCACCCATTCCGCCAGTGCCGATGTGGGCGCGGATTTCGTAGTGGGCAATCCGAGTGCCGGGGGCCAGCGTCATCCCAGTAAGGTTGCTCGTGGGCGAAAACCAGTCTAGTACACGAGGAACAAAAGTCAACGAAGTTATCGTTTAGCGTTGCCGATAAGTTTTCGAGGTGACGCCGGACTCTTGTTCGTGCGATTCCTGTTCGTGACATTTGGTGTGAATTCGTGGATCGCTCTTAACCTCAAAAGCACGATCCACGAACGTCTTAGTACCCCGAGCGCCAGCGAGGGGAACATCTGAACGCCTGACCTGGTTGGTTGAATGACCCCTCGCTGGTGCTCGGGGTACTAAGACGTTTTTCGGGATCGCTCAAAATCTCGCCAAAACACGATCCACGAAATCACACGAAACAACACGAATTTCACGGAGAGCGGTCGCGGCACCGTGCCGCAGCAAATTTGCACCAAAGCTTACGTTTGCTGACGCAACGCCAACCGAAGTGATAACATCGAAAGCCCATAGACGGCCGCAAGTCCGTTGGTCCTTTCTAATCAATAGCGAACCGTGTTCACCAGTTTATTCTCAAAACGAGGACTGATTTACGCGCTTGGTCTCGTGGCGATCATGCTTTGCGTTCAATCCGTTCCGGCCCAGAGTGATGATGAAAACGATCCGGTCAAACTTTTCGAGAAAGGACAGGATGCGCACGGCAAGAGCAATTACAAACTCGCGATCGAACTTTATG
>AP72_2010_repI_A001DRAFT_1000075_pt1 | contig 19690 bp, 14 predicted proteins | sample AmaPasrepliIA001_FD_9535 | JGI IMG/M metagenome (IMG submission 9535)
TGATCATTCAGTGCGTGAGCTGAAAGGTAAGGGTCGGCCTTTAATTAATGAAAAGGAGCGTGCCGAAATGATTGCGGCCCTGAGCGCAGTCAACTATGTGACGGTTTTTGATGATCTATCGCCACGATCTCTGATTGCAGAGTTACTCCCGGACATTCTGGTCAAGGGTGGCGATTACGCGCTTGATCAAATTCACGGCCGGGAGGAAGTCGAGGCCGCCGGCGGACGTGCAGTAAGTCTGCCGTTTGTTGAAGGAGCTTCGACCAGCGAAATTATTGAACGTATCAGGGCGGCGCATTAGCCCGGCCGCCGGAAAGGCAAGTCTTCACATAAGTCCTTCGCGGACAGCCCGGCTACTGTCCCGATTCTCACGTTGATGAGTACTACGACCGAAAGCACCAACACAGTCGCCGCAGCCCTGCACGCGATCACTCGTAGCGACGAATATCGTCGTGTTCTCGATCAATTGAATCGTGGCGCCCGCATGATTTCGATTAGCGGACTGGTTGCAGCTCCCGCACGCGCGCTGGCGTTGGCTGCGCTGCAACACGAAAGCCGAAGACAATTCGCCCTGGTAGTCCCGGCGCAACGCGATCTCGAGAATTGGGAGCGCGACATCAGTTTCTGGTACTGCGCGCTTCGCGGTGTCACCGAGTGCGGAAGTGCGGTAGCTGTTTTNCCCGCCTCTGAGAGCGATCCATATGCCGGAGGTTCACCTCACACTGAAACGCTCGAGCGGCGCGCATTGGCTTTGTGGCGGCTGGCCCGCAACAGCGTTCCGGGCGTCTCGCCCGCCACGCAAACAGAGTTCCTGTTGCTGACCTCGAGAGGATTGGCCAGGCGGACGGTTCCGCCGTCGGACATCCTGAAGGCCGGCGCAGTGATGCGCCGCGACGACGACGCATCGCCTGAAGAACTCGTCAGCAAGCTCCTGGCCAGCGGCTATGTCCGTGAGGATCCAGTAGGAGCGGTTGGCGAGTTCTCAATCCGCGGTGGCATCCTCGATGTATGGCCGCCCGGTCATGATGCTCCCGTACGAATCGAATTTTTTGGGGACACGGTTGATTCGATTCGCGCCTTCGATCCCGAAACTCAGCTTTCAACCACGCAGTTAGCCGAAGTTGAAATTGCGCCGATGCGCGAATTGATCGTGCAGTCATCCGATTTTCGCGAGTGGGCAGCGCGGGCGCGCATTAGGTGGCAAGATCCGCGATTCGCCCGTTCCTTGCGCGACCGCACCGTTTTCGCAGATGAAGGCGAAGATTTTCCCGGATGGGAATGGTTGATCTCGATCATTCACGAACGCAGCGCCCCGATTTTTGATTACTTGAAAGACGCGGTGCTGGTGATCGATGAGCCAATTGCCGTGGAAAATTTCCTTACAGACGCGTTTCAGATTGTCGAGCAGCGATATGTGGAAACGGATGCGGCCGATGATCTCGGGTTAAAGCCCGACGAACTCTACCTCACGCCCGATGAATTGCGAGCGGCGATGGAGTCGCGGCAACGGATCGAAATCAGGGCATTAGGACGCACCGCTGCCAGAGTAGATCAGGAAATAGCGCTTGACGCTGAACAGCCAAAAGTTTCCGTTGGCAAGGATCGGCCGAAACGAAAGCCGCTATTTCTATTTCCCGCTGTGTCGGTACCCGGAGCCGTAGCGACGGGATCGATTACATCGCTGGCGTCAGTTGATCCCGTCGCTACCGCTCCGGGTTCTGATACGGAAGTCGATTGGAAAGCACAATCCGTGGTGCGTTACCACGGGCGGCTGCCCGATCTTGCTCGCGATGTGCTTAATCGCCGGGTTAACTCGCAAGCCACGACTTTGTTCGTAATGCCGAGCCGTGGCGTCGCCGAACGGGTTACTGAAATCCTGCGAGATTATGAAGTTAATGCGCGGTTGACTTCCTTTGCAGTCAGCGACGCAGCGGCCGGCGTAGATGCAGTGGTGACCTTCGGAAAACTCTCGGGCGGATTCGAATTGCCTGACGCTCGACTGGTCGTCCACGTCGAAGGCGATCTGTTTGATGAAGCTGCCGAGCCGGCGCTGGAACGCCGCGCCACGGCGATGAGGCGCGAGAAGAAGCGGCGCGCCCGCGCGGCAGCCTTTCTTTCTGATTTTCGCGATCTGCGAGTTGGTGATTACGTAGTTCACATCGATCACGGCATTGCGCGTTTCGGGGGCCTGGTGACGCTCGATCTCGGACCAATCGAGCCGGCTGCCTCTAGTTCCCTGGCCAAACCCCGTTCCGAATTCATGCTGCTTTATTATGCGGACGACGCCAAGCTGTATGTGCCGGTTGAACGGCTGGACCTGGTCCAGCGTTATTCCAGCGCCGAAGGTTCACAGCCCACCCTCGATCGTCTGGGCGGGCTGGGCTGGCAAAAGACAAAGGCCAAGGCGAAGCGCGCCATGCGCGACATGGCCGATGAACTGCTGCGCCTTTACGCCGAACGCAAGCTGGTCCATGGCCACGCTTTTCCGCAAGACAGTCCCTGGCAGCATGAATTTGAACAGGGATTCGAATATGCATTGACGGCCGATCAGGAAACGGCCATCGAAGAGGTCAAGCAAGACATGGAAACGCCGACGCCGATGGATCGCCTGTTATGTGGCGATGTCGGTTACGGCAAGACCGAAGTGGCGATGCGCGCTGCTTTCAAGGCGGTCATGGATGGTAAACAGGCTGCCGTGCTGACACCGACAACCGTCCTCGCGTACCAGCACTTCGATACTTTTCGCCAGCGGTTCGCGCCGTTTCCCGTCAAGGTCGAACTCTTGTCTCGCTTTCGCACCACCAAAGAGCAGAAGGAGGTCGTGAAGCGGGTCGAGTCGGGCGAGGTCGATGTGGTAATCGGAACACATCGCATGTTGTCAAAGGATGTGGGCTTCAAGGATCTGGGTCTCGTCGTCGTCGATGAGGAGCAACGATTCGGGGTCGCGCATAAAGAACGGCTGAAGCAATTAAAGAAACGGGTCGATGTGCTGACGCTTTCGGCGACACCGATTCCCCGCACGCTGAACATGTCCTTGAGCGGATTGCGCGACATGTCTCTGATCGAAACTCCGCCGAGCGATCGGCTGGCGATTCAGACTCAGGTAGTCCAGTCGTCGGATGCAGTTATCAAGTCAGCCATTGATCTCGAATTGGCAAGGGGTGGGCAGGTTTTCTTCATTCACAATCGGGTCGAGTCAATCGAAACCATCGGCGCGCTGGTCAAAAGGCTTGTGCCGCAAGCCAGAATAGCGGTGGCTCACGGCCAGATGAACGAAAAACAGATGGAAGCGATCATGCTCGATTTCATTGCCTATAAATACGATGTGCTGGTCGCCACCACTATTATCGAGAACGGTATAGACATCCCCCGCGCGAACACAATCATCATAAATCGCGCCGATAATTACGGTCTTTCTCAACTGTATCAATTGCGCGGACGCGTCGGTCGCTCGAATCGCCGCGCCTACGCGTACTTGCTGATTCCGGCAGAGCAGGAGCTCACGCCGATTGCCCGCCGGCGGCTGTCGGCCATTAGAGAGTTCTCTGATTTGGGCGCTGGATTCAGAATCGCCGCACTCGATCTCGAACTCAGGGGCGCAGGCAATTTGCTGGGCGGCGAGCAATCGGGTCACATGGACGCGCTCGGGTTCGATCTTTACACGCAAATGCTCGAGCGGACCGTGGCCGAGCTTCGCGGCGAACAGGTCGAGGACGAGACCTCTGTCTCGATCAATCTCGGCGCCGACGTTGCAATTCCCGAAAATTATATTTCCGATATGGGACAGCGGCTGCGCACCTATAAGCGCGTGTCGTCGGCGCGTGATGAAGATGCGCTCTCCTCTATTCGCGCTGAAACAGAGGACCGTTATGGGCGAATTCCGGAACCTGTCGAAGCCCTGTTTGATTATGCGCGCTTGCGCCAGGCGGCCGAGCTGTTGGGCGTGATTTCGATCGATCGGACGCGGGAAGGGATCGCGGTTAAGCTGGCGGAAAAAGCCCGCGTCGCGCCCGAAAAACTGATGGAGTTGTTAAGAGTACGCGAGGGCGCTAACTTCACGCCCAGCGGCGTGTTACGCGTGGAGTTGAGCGACGTTGAAAAGGATGAGGTTTTGGCAGTAGCGCGCCGCGTGTTGCTGCAAATCAGGTCGGACAGTTAGAATAACCCGATAAAGTACCCCACGTGCGGGTCATCAATCGCGCGGGAACGCGCGTCTTTAAGAGCGAAGTGGGAGGCTCTTGGAGGATCTTTTAATACCCGATTAACTAGCATGAACTTCGCTCCACCGGGAGCGTACCAAATCAGGAGTAACAAACCGTGAAGTTGAAATCAATAGTTGCGACGTTCTTTGTCATGATCGCGAGCCTGATGCTGCCATCGCTCGCCGGTGCACAGGAGGGCGAGCCGGTGGTCGTTGATGAAGTGATTGCTCAGGTCAATGACGGCATCGTGACACTTTCACAGGTGAAGCGCGAGATGAAGGAGCGCGTCGAAACACTGAAGCAGAACGGCATGTCTGAGGCGCAGGCCATCAGCGAAGTGGAGAAAAAGAGACCCGAGCTAATCGCCATTCTTATCAATGAACAATTGCTGTTGCAGAAAGGCAAAGAACTCGACTTTACGCAGCGAGTCGAAGACGAAGTCAACAAACGGATGCTGCAGGTGGCCACTGAAAACCATCTCAAAACGATGGATCAGTTATGCGAAGCAATGAAGCAGTCGGGACTGAGTTGCGAGCAGGCGCGTACTACCATGCGGACTGAAATCATGAAGCAAGCCGTGCTGGAATCGGAAGTAGATTCCAAGATGTTCTATGGCTGGCGCGATGATGAGCTGCATAAGTACTTTGACGCGCACAAAGACAAGTTCGTAAAACCCGAGTCAGTAGATTTATCTGAAATCTTTCTCGGCCTGGCCGGCAAACCGGAGGCCGACGTCAAGGCGAAGGCTGATCAACTCGTACCCAATTGCGCGGAGGCGCGGATTTCGGAACCCTGGCAGCCGCGAACTCTGAGCGGGACGCCCAGACCAAGGGCAAGATCGGTTTGTTCAGTGTTCCGGACCTGCGAGCTGATATCGCCGCGGCAATTAAGAACGTCAAAGTGGGCGGCGTCAGTGATCCACTGAAGACTGACGAGGGTTATCAGATTCTGCGCGTCGATGCCCGCAACGCGGGCAGCAGCACCGCTACTTTCAACGAGAATCAGGTGCGCGGCGCGATGACTGAAGAACATGTTGACAAAGCCCGCGAGGACTATCTTCAGGGATTGCGCAACGATGGGTACATCAGCATTGCCGCTAATTACAAAGATACCGTCGAGCCGCTCCTGAAGATCGTACCGCCCGCTGCCGCAGTCCGTAAGGACTCGAAGAAGCCGAACAGCAAGGGCAAGATCCTCGGGATCTTACCGAAGCCATAACAGCGGCAAAGGGCAAAGTGCAAAGAGCTAAGACCTAAATGCTGGATCTGGATATCTCTTTGCTCTTTGTGCTTCGCTCTTAGCCGCCGCAATGCGCCTCGATCTTTTTCTTAAACTTAGCCGCCTCTGCCCGCGTCGAACAGTTGCTCAGCAGCTTTGCGACGCGGGTTTTGTTTTGTTGAATAGCCGTCCGGCAAAGTCAGCCCACGTCGTCAAACAGGGCGACGAAATCACGGTCCGGCGTCGCGACCGTGAAACAACAGTTCGCGTGCTCAGCGTTCCTGCGAGCCGAAACGTCTCAAAGCGGGATGCAAATAGTCTGGTCGAGTTGGTTTCAGAACGGGAACTTGAGTAGCATTCGCAGTTTCTTGTCTTCATAAGTTGCTGTGCGAGTGCAATTTACGGTTGAGAACTGCGATGCCCCAAAGATTCGGCTCAGTACTTTATTTAATCCTTTTTGCCGGCCTAACGTTCGGAAGCGCCATTGCCACGCCATATCGCGCCGCCGAGCCAGTGCGGCGGCTACTTGATTGCGATTCTTCGGCTCACGGCATACCGCGGAAACCGTTGGATTCCGCGGGCGAGTCGCAGCTTCTCTCCGCACCACGCATTGTTGTCAGGAAAGGCGAGCGGAAGTTGTTGTTATATTCTGGTGATAAATTAGTTCGCACGTATCGGGCTGCCCTAGGCCTCAGCCCTTTCGGTGACAAGGTTCGCGAGGGGGACAAGCGCACACCCGAGGGCGATTTCTACATTTTCACCAAGAACGACAAGAGCGCCTTCTATCTTTCGTTGGGGATTAGTTATCCCAACGCTGCCCACGCCGAACGGGGGCTAAGGGCCGGCCTAATCAATAAATCTCAATACGACACAATCTTAGCGGCTTTAAATGCGCACAAGGCGCCGCCTCAAAACACCAGGCTCGGCGGCGACATATACATCCACGGGAACGGGTCCGGAAGCGATTGGACCTGGGGCTGCGTCGCGTTAGAAAACGAGGACATACGGGAATTATTCAATCTTGTCGGCGTAGGAACACCCGTCTCAATTAAGCCATAGCGGAACGAATAGCGGAACGGGCGGGAAGTAAATCATGCTCGATGCGTCCGATTATCGGGCGGTGTTCAGTGGATATTGAAATCCAAATTTTAGGAAACCTGAAGCGAAACCAAGGCGGTTGTCGGAGTTAGCCACGGGTTTTGTCGATCATATTAGATGGCATGTGGGTTGCAATAATGTTTTCGATTTCGATCAAACGGGGTAAGCAGTCATGAATATCCTCAGTAGTTTCTTTGCCGAGGATCTGGCTATCGATCTCGGCACTGTCAATACCATTATCTATACGCCGGCGCAGGGTGTCGTTTTGAACGAGCCCTCGATTGTCGCGATTCATAAGTACACGCGGGAGGTCCTGTCGGTTGGGTCACAAGCCCTGAAGTTATTGGGCCGCGAGCCGAATGACACGGAAGTACACCGGCCGATACGTCGCGGGGCAATTGATAATTTCGATGTCTCGCAGGCTTTTCTGCGCGCGCTGATCAGCCGCGTGCAGCATAACGATCATCCCAAGCGAAGCCATCTGGTTGTCGGCGTTCCCGGCTCGTCCACGCCTTTGGAAAGACGATCGGTGAAGGATGCGGCGCGCGATGCAAAAGCTGGTCGCGTCGATTTGATCGATGAAGGACTGGCAGCTGCTTTGGGCGCGGGTGTCGAATTCGATAATGAGCAGGCCCATTTGATTGTTGACATCGGCGGCGGCACGACCAACATCGCTATTCTCGCCTCTGGTGGTGTGATTAATTCCATCAGTGTGCAGGCAGCCGGCAACGCCATGGATGAGGCGATTCGTGATTACCTCAGGCTTCGCTATGCGGTTCAATTCGGCGAGCGCACCATCGAACGGGTGAAGCGCGAACTCGGCTCGGCGTCAGTGGATCAGTGGGACACGCGGCTCAACGATGAGCAGGAAATCGTCGGTAAGCAGCTGGCCAATGGAGCGGCTTTACCGATTTCAATTAGCGCGCGTGAGGTGCGAAATGCCGTTCAGCCGGTGGTTGCCGAGATTATTTCCGCTGTGCGTCGCGTGATCGAAGACGCATCGCCCGAAGTAACCGCAGACATTTTCTACTCCGGATTGATTCTGACGGGCGGAGGCTCTCTGCTCCACGGCATGGCTGATCGCTTCCAGGGCGAATTGAACTTGCGCGTTACCGTGCCGCAGGATCCGCTGACTACGGTGGCGCTGGGAGCCGGTCAGTTGTTGTCTGAACCAGAGCGGTTACAGCGCGCGTCGTTGCGGCTCGATGCTCCGGCTTGGGAGCAGTCAGAAAAACTGGTCGTAAATTGGTAGCTCAGTCGATGTGACTAAGCCCGCAACAACTCGGGCTGAATTGAAAGCCACCTGAGGTGAGGATCTCAGGTGGCTTTCTTTTTTCTGGTGAACCAAACAGGCGGCCCCTGGGGTTATGCCTTGGTTCTGAGAACACCGTAGCAGAGAAATTGAAATTGGGAACACACGAACAAGGTCGTCGTTTCGTGTTGGTTCGTGGTTCAAATTCGTTTGGGCGTCGAAGGAATTGACGTTTATCTCAAGCCAGGACACGACACATCGGACATCGCCGGCCAGATAGGGTAAAATTTGAGACTGTTTTATGATCGAAATCAAGCCTTTCAAGATTCGTAACATCGAAATCAATCCGCCACTGGTGTTGTCACCGATGGCCGGCGTGACTGACATTTCGTTTCGCCGTCTGCTGAAGGCGCGCGGCGGAATCGGTCTGACGGTTTCTGAGTTTATCTCGGTCGAAGGGCTTACCCGGAATAACCCAAAATCAAAACGCCAGATGCGCTTTTATGACAACGAACGACCATTCGCGGTGCAGATTTTTGGCGGCCAACCGGAGCGCATGCGCATGGCAGCAGAGATGGCCGAGGAAGTCGGCGCAGATATCCTGGATATTAACTGCGGCTGTCCCGCGCCAAAGGTGGTCAAACATGGTGGTGGCTCAGGACTGCTGCGGGACCTGCCCCGGCTGCAAACAATCTTGAAAGAAATCAAGCAGGCGATCACGATTCCGCTGACGATCAAAATTCGGGCCGGGTATTCCGACAGCGCGATCAACGCTTTGGAAACTGCGAAGCTGGCAGAAGATTGCGGCGTCGAACACATCGCGCTGCATGGGCGCACCAAAGAACAGGGCTACCGCGGATTAGCGAATTGGGATCTAGTGAAGCAAATCAAGGAGGTGGTGAAGGTGCCGGTTTCAGGAAGCGGCGATATTACCTCAATCGATCAGGCAATGGGCCGTTTTCGTGAAACAGGGTGTGATGGAGTTTTGATTGGCCGTGGCGCAATGGCAAATCCCTGGATCTTTCGTCAAATCGAAGACGCCATGCATGGTCGCGATCCCTTCCAATCGACACTCGAGGACAAGCGTGCCCTGCTGCTCGAATATTTCGAAATGCTCCAGCAGGACATGCCGCAACTGGCGGCCATTGGGCGCATGAAACAACTTGCCGGACAGTTCACCCGCGGCTTGCAGGGCGGCGCGCTGTTTCGCACCGCCCTTTATCACTCACACTCGGTCGACGAGATTCTCGATCGGATCTCAGAATACTTCGAAGCGATCACTGCGGGACGCCAGTATTTCGGGGAGACTGGGCCGCCTGGGGAGATGATTGAGGCGCCGGTGTTGGACTCCTGCGAGGCGCCGGTTTAATGCCGGCATTACTTGCGACCGTACCCGCGCCCGTATGCAAGTCTTTTGGCGGCGGGTAACCCTTGCCGCTTAGCTCTGCAATTTCAATCACGCTCTCTTTTTGATTGCGCAGCTTCGCTTGCCGTTGGGCTTCTGCTCTACGCTCTGCCGCCGCCGCTTTCTTGTCCGCCGTGTTCTGATATGCAGCGACCCCCGGTTTCGGCTCAGTTTGCCGCTTTGGATGAAGCGACATCGCATTCACTGCATCCAGGGCCTGGGTCTTCTCTTCCTCGTTGAGCTTATCAAAGCTCACACCGTTGGCTTCAAAAACAGCGCGTAGATTCTCTTCCGTATTGCTGTTCTTGTTATAGACGTCCCGATAGACGTGCAGTTTTCCGTCCTCAATCACAATCGTTTCGTAGCGCAATTCAACCGGAATGGCTACGGGCAGTTTCACCACCTGAGTCCGGGTTCGATTCTTGAGATAGGCGGCCATCTTTTCATCTGTCAGATCAATATTCGCCGCTTCTGCCAAGGTCTTCACAAAATCCTTCACCTCATCGTTGGTCAATCCCACACAACCGTGCGAAGCGAATGTTCCTATCTTCGCGAGGGCTTTGCCGCCGTGAATTAAATTAGCGCCGCCGATAGGAACCTTGATTGGTCCGAGCGGATTAGCTTTATCGCCGGCCGGGATAACTTCACCGGGATTTGACGCCCACGATTCGTTAGGCTGTGTCCAGGTGGGGTTGAAGATAATCATTTCTGCTTTCCGAAATCCGGTTGGCAGCGGAAACTGCTGATAGCCGATGCCGATCTTGTAGGATCTCAATAAGCTTCCATCGCGGAAGACGTCCATGCGGAAAGACGGAATGTTGACCACAATCCTGGTGTCAGGCGGGACTGCATTCGGGCCTTTTAACAGGGTCGGTTCATTCTCGCTGGGGGACGGCTCTGGCTGTTCGCTTTGACGTTCCAGCGCCAAAGCTAAGAGTTGGTCGGTCTTTTCATTTCCCAGCAGATTACGAATAGATTTGATCGCGCGGGCACTTGCTTCCTGCGTCGCGCCGGTATCATTTCCGCCATTGGTTGAAGGCAGCTTTGCTGACTCATCACCAGAAATCTGCTTCAGGCTCGCGATTTGCTCATCAGTTAATTTAACTTTTGATTTCAACGCGGCGATGAACATTTTGTCGCTGAAGAGAGCGTTAAGCGCCGGCAGAGTTATGGTCAGACTTTCGCCGGCGGAAGGGGAAGCCGCGTTACTATTGCTTTGCTGAGAAGGACGGACGTCTGTGGTGCAGGCCTGAAGCCATGCGCCAAAGATGACAAACGCGATGATTAGGGGAATTTTCTTGTTCATACTTTCAAGCATTAGACGGTGAAATGAAGAGATCGGGCAATACGGTTATCCACTGGTCTGCGCCGCGGTTATCCACAGGCAATCGGCCTGCCACCCTTATAACATCTCTGCGCCGGGAGGCAAGGAGACTCGACAGACCGTCTCAATTCGGTATAATGCCGCCCGCGATCCAGTCTCTCCCATTAGAAGTTAAGAAAACAAGTAGTTTCAAAATCAGCCTACGTTGGAGTAACGAATGGCAGAAGCTGCCGCAGTAGCTCAGACAAAAACGACGACCGGATTCATTCGCGGTCTTGGTTTGCTCGATTCCACCATGATTGTGGCCGGCTCGATGATTGGCTCCGGCATTTTTATTGTTTCGGGCGGGATTTCCAAACAAGTCGGATCACCGGGATGGCTGCTGGTCGTTTGGATTGTGACCGGCTTGCTAACCATTGTCGGGGCGGTTAGCTACGGCGAGCTGGCGGCTATGATGCCGAAAGCGGGCGGCCAGTACATCTATCTGCGCGAGGCTTTCTCGCCGCTGTGGGGGTTTCTTTACGGATGGACGTTATTCCTCGTCATTCAAACCGGAACCATAGCCGCGGTGGCGGTTGGGTTCGCTCGCTACCTGGGAGTTCTGGTCCCGAGTATTGGCGAAGACAAATACCTGATCACGCCGAAACACGTATTCGGCAGCTACGCCATCTCGCTTTCATCGGCGCAATTGATAGGTGTGCTGCTGATTGTTCTATTGACCTTCATGAATACTCGCGGGCTGAAGCTCGGGAAGCTGGTTCAGAATACCTTTACGACAGCGAAGCTGGCGGCGCTTTTTGGCCTCATCCTGCTCGGCATCTTTGTCGGCTGGAGCTCCGGCGTGGTTCATGCGAACTTTGGCGATCTTTGGACCGTGCGCGGTTCGCTCGACGATCTTGGCGGCGGACTGACCGCGGCCTCAGCCTTCGGATTGTTCGTCGGAATCTGTGTGGCGCAGACCGGCTCGCTTTTCTCGGCCGACGCCTGGAACAACATCACCTTTACCGCGGGCGAAGTAAAAGATCCAAAACGAAACATTCCACTGTCCCTCGCATTTGGCACAATGATCGTGATCGCCCTCTACTTACTGGCCAATGTCGCGTACCTGACTACCTTGCCATTTGAAAAAATCCAGGGTGCAGATCGTGTGGCCAGCGATGCAATGAATGTAATCTTTTCCGGCCGGGGCGCGGCCGTGATGGCAGTCGCTATCATGATCTCGACCTTCGGTTGCAACAACGGGCTAATTCTGGCCGGTGCGCGCGCCTATTACGCGATGGCACGCGACGGTCTGTTCTTCAAATCGTCAGGGGAGTTGAATCACAAGCATGTGCCGGCCTGGGGTCTGGTGATTCAAGGCATCTGGGCCGCCCTTTTAGTGCTGCCGCGCACGATCAAACACGACGCAGCTGGCAAAATCAGTTACGGAAATCTATACGGGAATTTGTTGGATTACGTTATTTCAGCTGCTCTGATTTTTTATATCCTCACGATCCTTGGCATTATCATTTTGCGTTACAAACGACCTGACGCCGAGCGGCCGTACAAAGCCTTCGGCTATCCGGTCCTGCCGATTCTGTACATCATCGGCGCTGCGGTGATCCTGACGGTTTTATTTATTTACCAAACCGCCACCACGTGGCCGGGACTCATCATTGTGATTACCGGAATTCCCGTCTACTTTATCTGGCGGAAAGTCGGCACGCCGATGACGGAAGAAGGATCAATTTCCGAAGCGCTCGCCGAGGCAGAGGGTGAATACTAGTGGCGCGGACTTTCGGTCTGTGTCTCTGAGAGAAACTCGTAGTTCAATCACAGACTAGAGTCTGTGCCACCTTTCGAAGCGGAGGATTTCTGAATGGCTAGCCAACTGTTTAGGACCAAACCACTCAGCCTGCTACTGGCTGAAGAGGCGGGCGATCACCGTCTGCGCCGCATTCTCGGTCCGGTGCAACTGACGGCGCTCGGCGTCGGCGCAATCATCGGCACCGGCATTTTTATTCTCACCGGGGTGGCGGCGCATGACCGGACGGGTCCGGCTTTGATGTTGTCGTTTGTGCTCGCCGGATTCGCCTGCGTGTTCGCAGCTTTATGTTATGCGGAATTTGCGTCAATGGTCCCGGTAGCCGGCTCGGCCTACACATACGCGTACGCCACTTTGGGTGAGCTATTCGCCTGGATCATCGGCTGGGATCTAATCCTCGAATATGCTGTAGGGTCGGCGACCGTGGCCCACGGATGGTCGGCGCACTTTCAAGAGTTCACGCCGCTTTTTCATTTCATAGTGCCCAAAGCTATTCACACGGCGCCGGTTAACTATTGCGTTAACGTCGACGCTGCCGGCGGCTGTCCCCACACGGGATTTGTGTCAACCGGATCTTATTTGGATTTGCCGGCAATCCTAATCACCTTCATCCTCACGATAATCCTGGTCAAGGGAATCAGAGAAAGCGCAAGCTTCAACGCGTTTATGGTGGCGGTGAAGCTGGTCATCGTGTTTATGGTGATCGGCATTGGGGGTTACATCGTTTGGACCAGGTTCGGGACTACCAACTGGCACCCGTTCGCTCCTTACGGCTACACCGGGGTGAGCTTCTTTGGCAAAACGATCTTCGGTGAAAGCGCGAAAGGCGGCGAACCGCTTGGGATGTTTGCCGGCGCCGCGATCATTTTCTTTGCCTACATAGGATTTGATTCTGTTTCCGTCCACTCTGAAGAGGCCCGCGATCCGGCCAGGGACGTTCCGAAAGGCATTATCTGGTCGTTATTGATCTGCACCATCCTTTATATCCTGGTCTCGGCCGTATTGACCGGAATGGTGCCCTACAAGGACATCAATATCGACGCTCCGGTGGTCGACGCTTTCAAGCGCACCGGACTCACGTGGATGCAATACCTGGTCGCCGCCGGCGCCATGACAGGCATAACTTCCGTGCTGTTGGTAATGATGTTAAGCCAGCCTCGCGTAATGCTGGCGCTTGGCCGCGATGGCCTGGTGCCGAACAGTTTCTTTGGCGCTGTTCACCCGACGTGGCGCACGCCGTGGAAATCGACCATTCTGACGGGACTGTTCGTGGCGTCGATGGCCGGTTTCATTCCGCTCAGCATCCTGGCGGAAATGACCAGTATCGGTACCCTGTTCGCATTCGTCATAGTTTGCGGCGCGGTTCTGGTAATGCGAAAGACGAACCCGAATGCGAAGCGTCCTTTCCGGGCCCCGCTGGTGCCGCTGGTTCCGATCCTCGGAATTCTCACCTGCCTGTTGCTGATGTTCTCGCTGCCGTATGAGAACTGGGTCCGGCTTATTGTCTGGCTCTTGATTGGGCTGGTGATCTACTTTTTGTACGGCCGGCGTCATAGTGTCATGTCCAGCCACACCGACCATGAGATTAGAAGTCATGGCGTCTCGCCCGCAGGTCAAGCTATAGGCGACCCGGATGCGCCGCCCAGCAGTCCCGCGGCACCCGTTGACTCGCGAGTCCCCGGGAGTTGACCGGGGCCGAAATCAAGAAAAAGGGCTGAACGTTAATTCGTTCAGCCCTTCTCGTTTTTCTCTGAAACTCCCTAACCATGGTGCCGGAGGAGAGACTCGAACTCTCATGAGGAGTGAACCTCGCCAGATTTTGAGTCTGGTGCGTATACCAATTTCGCCACTCCGGCCGGTTTGTTGGCGCGGACGCCATCTTAATTTACGGCTGACGCAGCGTCAAACCGAACCCCTAACCTGACGATCTCGCGGCTCTAATCCGCCACAAATCCCCAGATTCTGCTCTAAAGTGGCCATAAAAGATTGTTGTCAAATGGCTAGCACCGTTGTACAATGACGTGCCGGCTCATTGCTGGCAAATACCTGTCTGATCCTCTCCTTGCAGTCTCGGTACCGCCTGGATCAGCTCTCGTCACACCTATATGAGCGAAACACACTCAAAACCTCGGGTTCTAATTGTGGACGATGAAGCCGAAGTCCGCGCGGTCCTTCGTGATCTGCTCAGCGACGGCCACGATTGCGGAGAAGCGGCTTCCGCTGAAGAAGCTCTTAACCTCCTGCATGCAACTCCGTACGATCTCGTGATTAGTGATATCACCATGAGCGGCATGAGCGGGTTGGAAATGATCCCTCACGTTAAGGTGGTGTCTCCTGAAGCCGTCATCATCATGATTAGCGGCGTTCAGACAATCGAGAGTGCGATTCATGCGCTGCGCCTTGGCGCCTTCGATTACCTGATGAAACCGTTCGATCTGCGCCAGGCTGAAGCTGCTGTTTCGCGCGCGCTAGGTCATCACGAATTAATCGTCGCCAAGCGCCGTTATGAGAACGAACTGGAAGAACTGGTCGCCCAGCGCACCAGTGAACTGGACGAGGCCCTGGGTTCGCTCGAGAATGCCTACCGCTCAACGCTCAAGGCGTTGACCGCCGCGCTGGAAGCGCGTGACTCAGAAACGCACGGTCACTCAGAGCGGGTGGTGACTTTTAGTTTGCGCCTGGGCCGTGAATATGGATTGAGCGCGAAGGAGATGAAGGCGCTCGAGTTTGGCTCATTACTCCACGACATCGGGAAGATTGGCGTTCCTGATGCCATTCTTCGCAAACCCTCAAAGCTAACGGACGAAGAATGGGTGCGTATGCGCGAACACCCCATGCATGGGCAATCGATTTTGCGTGGAATTAAATTTCTTGAAGGCGCAGCCCGCGTCGTCGCGCAACACCACGAAAAGTGGGACGGATCAGGTTACCCGCTTGGACTGGTTGGCAATGACATTGATGTCTGCGCGCGCATCTTTGCGGTGGCTGATGCCTTTGACGCCATCACCAGTGATCGCGTCTATCGAAAGGGGCGGCCTTATGATGCAGCGGCGGCAGAGTTAGACGAGTGGAGTGGCCGCCAATTCGATCCGAAGATTGTCGAAGCTTTTCATCGCGTACCACCAGACGACTGGGAAGAGTTGCGACGCAAGTCGCTCATGCAAAAGCCCGCTGCCCACGAGTGGGAGCCGGTGACCGGTTCAGCCGTCGCCTCACAGTTCATCGCGCCTGCCAGGTAATGCGATTTTGGATTGCGGCGGCTTGACGGCGCTTCGGATTTTCTAAGACCTGAACTCGTAAAGATCATCAAAAGCGGCGTCAAGCCGCCGCACGCCAAATCGCGGTTATTGACCCGGAACGACGTATCCCCGCCTACTTCTCAAATACAATCCAACCCTGCGCGAAGCGACTTCGACTTTCCGGTATTCGCCGGGACTGGCTTGCGATAACGGTCGAGTTGGACGGTAAGTTACGACATACTGCGACCCGATGTCTTGCGCCACGGTGCTGGCCGCGGTCCGTAATTCACCGCTATTAGTCGGCAGGAAGATACGGCCACCGCTCTCGTCAGCGATCGCCGAAAGTTCTTTCTCGCTGTCGCGCGTCGCCCGTTCGTATTCTTTTCGTTTGCGACGCATGGCGATATCGGTATCTATGGAACCGATCTTGAAGGTCGGGGTACGCGTGACGCCCGGTGGCAGCCCCGGATCGCCATTCGCCACGGGGTTACTGCCCGGATTGCCGTCACGTTGTACGCCGTCGCCTCCACTGACAACCTTGGTCTGCGTTTGCAGTGCCTGACGCTCGAGCACGGTGTAACTGAGAATGTGGACGCTGGCCTGAATTGAATTCAGTTGCTTTAGCGCGTTTGCCAGGGTCACTTTGCCACCAGGGGTATCGACGCCGTCAGTGATAATTACAATATGACGGGTACCTGGCGGCGTTTCCCTGAATTGATCAGCAGCAGCAGCCAGCGCATCCGGAAACGGCTGCTCTTGCCGGAAATCATTTTTGTTTGCAGGACCTTTTCGATCTCTGCTTTATCGGTGGTCCAGGACGTCAGCAATTCGGGTTTCATGGCGAACTGCATCACTGCGATTCGTGTGCCGGCAAAAAGATTGTTGACGACTTTCATGGCCACGTCGCGCGTCAGGTTGGTATCCTTCAGGCCCAATTGATTGCCGACATCAAGAAGCAATAAGACGTTGGTGGGCAAATGCCTGATACTCATGATCTGCTGCTGCTGACCATCTTCCAGTACGAGCACATCGTCTTTTGTGAGTGTGGGATCGTAATGACCGTAGTTATCGGTGGCGGCGACGGGCAGACGAACTTCTTCGGTAAAAACGCGAACGGGTTCTTGATCATCGGGTTTCCGTGCCGGTGAAGGCGCAGGCCGGGTTCCACTTTGGGCACTCGCGACGATTGAGCCGCCACAAAAGATCGCGAGAATCAGAAATAATGCACGCACTTGACTACCTCAATTCCAGGGCTTTTATCGAGGGTTTGATGCTGAGGGCTCAGGGATTAAGTTGCCCGTTGGACCGCTAACTTCAGAAACAACTAACCGGCGGTTTTGCGCGCCTGGGCCTGAACCGCGGTAATTGCAATGGCGTCAACAATGTCCTCAGCTTTGCAGCCTCGAGAAAGATCGTTCGCTGGTCGATCCAATCCCTGGAGAATCGGGCCGATTGCCGTCGCTCCGGCCAGGCGTTCAGTCAACTTATAGGCAATGTTGCCAGCCTGCAGATCGGGGAAGATCAGCACGTTAGCCCGCCCGGCAACACCGGAACCGGGGGCTTTGGATTGAGCAATCGCCGGTATCAGTGCGGCATCTGCTTGCATTTCGCCGTCGATCTCGATTTCCGGCGACCGGGCGCGGGCGGTGCGAGTGGCCTCGACAACTTTATCGATCAACTTGTGCCGCGCCGATCCTTTGGTCGAGAAAGAAAGCATGGCGACGCGCGGCTCTGCGCCCAGCAAAGCGCGACATGAGTCGGCGGAAGCAATGGCGATTTCCGCGAGCTCGGCGGCGCTCGGCTCAATCACCACGCCGCAATCGGCATAAATCATGGCGCCGTTTTGGCCCATCGATTGATCCCGCAGCGCCATCAAAAAGAAGCTGGAAACCAATTTGAAACCCGGCCGAACGCCAATGCAATGCAACGCTACGCGCACGGTATGTGAGGTTGTGTTAGTAGCGCCGGCGACAGATCCGTCGGCGCGGCCGGCGCGCACCATGAGATTTCCGTAATAAAGCGGATCGTGCAGGGCGGTGTGGGCCTCGTCGAGGGTCATACCCTTGGCGCGACGGGCATCGTAGAGGACCGAAACCATCTTCTCGACGTCATTAGCGCGAGTGTGGTCAATTAATTCGACGCCGCTGAGATCCGCTCCTGCCTGTCGCGCGGCGGCGCGGACTTTCTGTTCGTCGCCGAGGACCGTAATCCGCGCCAGTCTCTGTCGCGTGGCAATACTCGCGGCCACGCCTGTCCGCGGGTCTTCGCCTTCCGGCAGCACGATGTGCTGCAGATTCGCGGCCGCACGTTGGCGTATTTGATCCAGGATCGACATTTACGTTGGTTTTGCCTGCGGAGTCTAACTGACGCGTTACCAGAGGACAAGTTGATGCGATACGGGCAAGTACGTTCCACAAAATCACACGATCAAAGACGAACGTTTCGTGACTTTTCGTGTTGCTTCGTGTGACTTCGTGGATCGTATCGTCAACTGAAGTAAAAGGTACTGGAAAAGCACCCCTCTCCTGGGGCTGTGATTTCTCGGCGTTCGTGTGGTAAATCTTAATGGCGCGAATCTCGTTAAGAAGGGCATTCGCAGAGCGGGAGTGCTGGATGCGAAAAGCTGAACTGAAAAGCCGGATGAAGAACCTGCTCATGTTCCTGCCGAACATGGTGATTCTTTGCGCCAAGCTGATGGTGGACAAGCGTGTGCCGCGTACTGAGCGGGCCTTGTTCGCTGCTGCGGTCATCTACGCAATAATTCCGTTCGATTTCATACCCGACATGATTCCCTTCGTGGGGCAGATTGACGATCTGTTTCTGATCTCACTGACGCTGCTACGCTTGATCGATCGCACTGATGACAGTGTGGTGCGTGAGCACTGGCGGGGTGGCGGTGATATTGTGCAGCTGGCTGAGTCAGCCGCTACGATTGCGCCGCTGCTTATGCCGAAGAAAGTTGCGCGCGTGTTACTGGCACGCGTAAGACCAACAGCCGAAGGCACGGGTTTGCTGGCGAAAGGCGCGAAACTCGAACCTGTGCTGGTAGAAACGCACGATCAGGATCGGCCTAATCGGCTGGGTCGGCTGGCAGATTTTGGTGAAAAGAAACGGCAAAAGTCGAAATCAGGTTAAGAATTTAGAGGGGAGGATCAGCCTGCCCTACGGTCCTAACTGATCAATCGTGAAGTCGATTCTGTATCCGCCAGCATTGTCGCTTGGGGTTGAATCGTTGAGGCAAACTTCCAGCCCGCCCGCATTCCCGTTGGAGAGGAAGCTCGTGTTTGTCCCTCCCTGCCAGACTTGCGTTCCTACTCTTAATACCAGCGAGAACTCCTTTAAGCCCGGAAATGGAAACGTTGAGTCTGCTACGGAACCGGGTCTGCCGTCCGCGTTGTAGATACAACTGTCTAGCGGGCACCCGAAGTTGACGCCCGCCGGAAAATCGGAACGAGGGAAAGTCTTAATTTTTACAAGATCATGTTTACCGATGGCAGGAAAATTACCAGGCATTTGATGACAAATCTGGGCAGTGGGCGACGCAACCACGTTGAAGCCCAGCTGGTACACTGATGGTTCCATGACGAATCTTGTGTTGACTTTGCCTGTGCATCCGCCTGTTCCTTCGACTGTTACAGTTTTTCCACCTCCCCAACAGCAAAAAGTATGGGTGAAAACCGGATTGCTTTGTAAATCGATCTGTTGCTGAGTCTGGATGACCTCGTCTCCCCAATCAATTTTGAGTTCCGTGCATTTCCCTGTACCGTTGACTATCACGCTGAGAGGTGACCCTGGGCAGGTGCCATTTGGCGATATTACGCAGCTGGTGTCCACGCTCGGAATGGGTTGAACAGGATTTACTCCCTTAATCACGCCGGTGGCGTTACATCCCGTCAGAAGCAAGCCAGAGAGACAGGCCGCAAACGCTTTGAGGTGGAAATTGCACAAGAAAGCAGAGTGAGCCATAAGAAGCACCTCCTAATCGCGCGCAGAGATAACCGACTTGACTCAAGCGAAATCCAGTTGGGCATATCAATGTAGGGAATTGTTCCCGACACTGGATAGTCTTCGCAACTTTTTCCTGCCGGGTCTCGTTGGATTGCGAGCCTTAGATATAACGAGCCAGGTTTCCAGGCGGGGGCGCTTTC
>AP72_2010_repI_A001DRAFT_1000076_pt1 | contig 19584 bp, 15 predicted proteins | sample AmaPasrepliIA001_FD_9535 | JGI IMG/M metagenome (IMG submission 9535)
TTGTTGATGAAGGCCTGTTCTGCTTCCCGGTTGCGGTGGACAATAGTTACTTTATCGAACTGGGGTACAATGATCTCATCTCTGTCCTTCGCTCTTGTTTCATAACCTTTGTAAGAGAAGGAAGGTTGAAAAACAAGATAATCCCCCTTTTCCAGCAAGAATAATTTCACTTCAGGATTGCCTGATTTTACTTCCTGGACTAATGATCTGTCAAAATCTACTTTATACTCTTTTGTGAGTGGCAATACGAACTGGTGTAATGTTTTGTTCCAGGCGTCCTCACTCACTTCGATCTTTCCACCGGCCTTAAACTTATCAATCACGTCAATTACTTCAGTGTTTTTCCAGAGATATACCTGGTGATTATATAAGAAGAACAATGGGCTTGCACTTTCGTTATCTGTTAATTCATGATCCAGGCCATCCACTCTTACATTGCAATGGACGACATATCTACCGTTTTTCGTGATCGTAAAATGAGGCCTTGCTTCTTCACCAGATAACTTGATCTCCTGGAGATTGATCGTCTTAAATGGTTTCCCCTGCGGCAATTTGAATGCAAGTAAAAAGGCATCATTTCCAGTAAACAATTTCTTTAGTTTCGGTAACAGGTATTCTGTCATCAGGTTTTTCGTCTCATCCGGAAGGTCTTCTTCTTCCTGGTGAATGATGTTCTCCCAAATACCCGAGAATGGAGAATTGCGGCTGATATATTTATTGATCTCCTGTTCCTGCAGTTTTCTTAACAAGCCGAGAGAGTTTTTATCGTTTTCTGTATACCGGGCGGTATCAATGTATTTGGTCAGATCGATTTTTTCTGCTTTGCCGGTAAAACCATTACCTGCATCGTTGCTCTCACCCTGCACTACATCAATTGTAAAGTAGGGGTATGTTTTCTTATTGAAATTGAAGACAATTCCCAAACGGTGCGACGTAGTAATTACTTCTTCCTTTTCCTCGGCCACCACTGCTTGCGGTTCCACAGGAACAGCCTGCTTAAACGGAATAGTGACTGGCGCGACTCTTTTTATAGTAGTATCCAACACGCGGAGAAATGGCTTCCCATCTTTATATGTAAATTCGAATTTCCCGGTGAGATCATCACTTAATGAATAACCATATGCCTCGAGTAATTTATTTTTTTCTTTGTCCCAATTTCGAATACTGTCAAAATAATTAGGGCCATAAGAATTGAGCAGTTGTAGAAACACAATCACCTTTGGAAGACACAGCGGATGTTCAGGGTCGTCATAGTCGCAGCTGGTATCAAAATTTCTTTCCTCATTCTTACTGATAATGACATTATATGTAGTATTATCAAGAGGAACAGCAGCTTTCACCGTTTCATCTTTTGCAAATTCGATATTGGCCTTGTGCGTCCGAAGAAACTTTTCAGCTTCCGCAAACACAGTTGGAGAAGAAAGTAATCGCAGCGATTTTAGATCAATAAACTTCATTTTGGCCACTGTGTGGCGCTGATCATACTCCACTTCATCAGCTTCCAGCATATTTTTGTCGATCATTTCCTGCAACTGGAAAAGCGCCGCTGCTTCATGACGGCAAATATCGCCCAGGTTGTAGGGGCAAGTGCAGCGTACTGAAAGAGACCTTGGGTCTTTGATTTTTTGGATATATACTTTGTAAAAAGTAGAATAGATGTCATCTTTCACCCTGAATACAGCAGAGCCGAAGAGATTGTCATATTCAACTAGTTCAACAAAACCAATAGCATGAATCTTTTTTCCCCGGCGAATTACTTCATCGGTTCCATGCGTGTACACATACTTGAGAAGGTGAGGTAGGGCCAAACGATTACGATTTGTGTTATTTCAAATGCCTGTTTTTGAATTTCCAGGAAACAGATCATTCAAACTTGGGCAATCTGCAAAAGTAAAGGAATGTAGTTTGCATTTCCATGCAAAAAAGTGAATAAAAAAATAAATTTTATTGCTGAAAAAAAGAAGGGAAAATGGTTTATCTTGCAAGGTTTTGCCTGTCTATTTGCCTTGGCAGGCGCTGCATTTCAGGCGTTACAATTTGACAAGTAATTTTCCATCGCTATAAATGGGAAGAACGTTGGCTTGATCAGCGTCGAGGCAATAACGAATATCTTTTTCCAGTCCAAATTTCATGAGCCGGTGATAATGCGAGGCATCATTCTTTTTCAGAAAATTAAACAGATCTTTTTTTCCCTTTTCATACATTGATTCTGCAATATGCGAGGAATCGCAATTAATATCAAAATGCTTTTTTACTTTTGAAATAACTGCTCCTGCAAATAAAGCATCTTCCATATTCACGCGATCCTTCCACGCGGCACATCCCAGGATTACATTTTTTTTCATTTTAACCAGGTAATCACACACCGAAGAAAGATTGGAAAAAGCGCCGGTGATAATTTCTTTGGCTCCTTTTTCCAATGCAATGTGTAATAGCCTCGTGCCATTCGTAGTTGTCAGGACCAGCGTTTTTCCTTCAATAAATTCGCGCGGATACTCAAACGGGGAATTGCCGTGTTCAAGTCCTTCAGCAATCTGGCCATCTCTTTCTCCGGCGGTAACTCCATCAATTTGTTTTCCTAACTCAATACAACGCCCAACGCTATCAACAGGGATCACGCATCTTGCGCCATTGTACAAAGCTGCCGCTATTGTAGAAGTCGCCCTTAGAACATCAATAATGACAATGATGCTATTGTTTAGATCATACAAGTGAATAAGAGAAGGCGAAAGGGATGTATATAAGGATGGTTGATTGCTCATTCAGGCAAATGTAATGGAAAGGGGTTTACTTTTCCAGCAGCATTTTCCATTTATTGCCTTCGGCATATTCTTTAATGATCCTGTTTCGTTGTTGAAGTAAATGTTTTAAGTACCTGGTGAGATAAAATGTATTGAACCATTTGCCAACGGTGCCGTAGGGTATTTCGAAGTGAAAGAGATCGATCATGATTGTTCCATTTTCACATGGCTTAAAATGATGCTCATGTTTCATGTGCCTGAAAGAGCCCTGTGCTTGCTCATCAATGAATCGNGATGGCTTGTGCATTTCTGTAATTTTTACTCGCAACACCCTTGTTTTGAAAAAATGTTTAGCCTTCCAGGTGACGGTTTCGTTCGCCTCAATTAGCCCAAATCTTGTTCCGGCAACGGCCTCTTCTTTGTGTTGCTTCATCGACTCTTTGTGTAATTGAATATTTCGGCTAAGATCAAAGACCCTGTCAACGGGCGCTTCAATAAAGGTAGTAAGGTGGATCAGCGGCATGGGATATAGGATTATTGCCGGTAAAATATTTATTTTTTTTCATTTCACAAACCTTAGCGCATTGAATATTGAACATAATAATAAAGAATAAAATTACGATGGGTGAAGTCAGAGAATTACGAAGTAAATTTTCAATAATTCGGTTCCGAAGTTCATGATTCCACATTTTAAGAAAATGGAATCTTCACCACTTTTGCTTCCAAAAGTTTATCCCTAACCTTTATATAAATGGTGGAATCCAAAGGAGTAAACACCTTTCTGACATATCCCATTCCAATCGCTTTGCCCAAACTTGGAGATTGAGTTCCTGACGTCACGATACCAATGGGCATATCTGAAAAATCCTTTATCTCGTATCCGTGACGGGGAATTCCTTTTTCGAGCATTTCAAAGCCTACTAGTTTTCTGTCTATCCCTTCCGTCTTTTGTCTCGAGAGTATTTGTTTTGCAGTAAAGTCTTTGTTGAATTTAGTGATCCATCCGAGACCCGCTTCCAGGGGCGAAGTTGAGTCATCAATGTCATTTCCGTACAGGCAATACCCCATCTCAAGGCGGAGTGTGTCACGTGCTCCGAGGCCAATTGGTTTTAATCCCTGTGGTGTACCGATCTCAAAGATTGTGTCCCAAATCTTATCAGCCGCCCCGTCTTTATCTTCAAAATAGATCTCAACTCCTCCAGCACCAGTGTAACCTGTCGCACTCACGAGTACATTATCTACACCCGCAAATCTTCCCTTTACAAATGTGTAATATTTCAAATTCAGAATATCCATTTCTGTCAGTGGCTGCAAAATTTTCGTTGCATTAGGGCCCTGTATCGCAAGCAAACAAGTTTTGTTGGAAATGTTATGCATCTCTGCACTCTTAGTATTGAAGCGACTTATCCAATTCCAGTCTTTTTCTATATTGGCTGCATTCACAACGATCATATATACTTTGTTGTCCTCAATGCAATACACAAGGAGATCATCCACAATGCCGCCGGTTGTATTTGTCATACAACTGTACTGTGCTTTGCCCGCGGTCAGTTTGGACACATCATTTGTAGTGATCCGTTGCAACAAATCCATGGCGTTCGGTCCCTTTAAAATAAATTCTCCCATGTGGCTCACATCGAAAACACCTGCATTGTTCCTCACCGCTGCATGTTCATCATTGATTCCCGTGTAACTAATAGGCATATTATATCCTGCGAATTCAGCCATCTTTGCTCCCAGTGCTATATGTTTTTTAGTAAATGCTGTATTCTGCATTGAAGAAAATTTAGTCCGCAAATGTAAAAGCTATTTACCTGCCAGCACAAATGAAAAGGCCCTGTTAAAAAACAGGGCCTTGGTTCCCCTATCCCGAAAGTTATCAGGACGGGACTCCAACTTCAACCGAGTTTAGTTGAATAAAGCTGTAAATGACAGGGGCGAATAGCTTGTCACCTTCATAGTCGCCTCCGCTCTTTTTATATCATCTATCGCTTTGCTGGCATCATTTGAAGGAATACTGTCGTTCAGTTTCTTTTTATCTTCTTCAAGCTGCTTGCGTTCCTGGTCCATTTTCTTCTCTCTTTCCCGGATGCTTTTTTTGAGGTCCTCTTTCTTATTGTTGTGGGATTCATTTTCCTTTTGTTGCTGTTCATCAGGGCTAAGTAATTTGCCGTCTGCCTGCATTGTATAATCAACATCAGGTTTTAGATCAAAAAAATCATCATAGTCCCAGTCGCTTTCCCAGCGATGTCCCCAATAACTTCTTTCTCTCCATGATCTACGAACAACCCACGGATTGTAAGCTTCCAATACAGATTCGTCAAATCGTATTTTCTTGCCAACAGGGATGTTGATTTCAACGATTACACCCTGGCCACGGAACTTACTGACTTGCGTAATGGCTAAACCACTTCCTAAATTCAAAGTGCTGTCCTGGTAGCTGGCATTAAATAGTGTTTGTGACGCCCGATTTTGAGCATCAGTCAATGTACTGCCGGCGCTGTATTTGTACAATCGGACATGGTAAGAAGAATCATCACTTTTGTCGTACCTGATCTTAATATTATTATACCTCATTGTATCGTCTGAAACATCCCATCCTGTATGGTCATCATTATGCAGCCACCAGAGGTTGCCACTGTAGCGGATCTCAGGTTCATTTACTTTCACGATCATTCTTCCTTTTGCCGGTTGAACAAGCGGCAGTTCGATAGCATTAGCTCTATCATAGATTCTCAGATCTTTTGCAATGCTTGCGGCAAATATTACCGCGCAAACCCAACCAACTACCCACAGACCACCAAATATCCATCCCATGCTTCTGCCAGAGCGTGCATGAACAATTCTCCTGATAAGCCATGTCATAAAGGCGACAACGGGTACAGCAATGAAAAACAAGAGTGTTCCCCACGCAGAGAGTTTTTGAAGGTTACTTGTCCATAAAAAATTATTAACAGGCCATGATGTGACACCACCGAAAATCAAAACCATTAGCACAGAAAAGAGGGCTAACACTATACAGCCTGCTATGAAAATGAAGAAGGCTTTGAAGATCACTCCTATAATATGGGCAACTCCCCGTGCTGCCGGTCTCACGCTTTCTCCCACTTCACTTGCCCACGCTTTTCCCCTCGTATTTGCAAATTCCTTTGCTCTTTCTCCGAATTGCTGTGCAGATGTTTTTACTTCGTCGCCCCAACTTTGCATGCGTGCTTTAAAATCACCTTTTCCCTCCTGTACATTTTGTTTGATACGATTTACATCCACTTTCTCCCCTCTCATTTCCATTTTTTCAAATGGACTCCTTGCTTCAGGCAAAACCATCCAGAGAATAATGTAAGCGAGAATGAATGTTCCTGTAAATGGTGCTATCACTACATTGGGAAAAATGTCACGGTGCCAGGAAAAGAAAATACCGTTGAATGTTCCAAATATTATATTGAGTAGTATGGGAGACAACAGGATAAGGCGGATTATCCATGGCTGTATTCTGAAATAGGCCCCCATGCCTCCGGCAACTCCGGCGATCACTTTGTCGTCGGGGTTGCGAAACAAGCGCTTACCCGAATAATTATAAAGATCTTTAGACGGCAGCACAATCCAAAGGATAATATAAAGAAGTACACCGGTACCGGTGAATCCAAAGATGATCATCAAAATTCTCATCACTGCGGGGTCGATGTCAAGATAGTTGGCGATACCTGAGGCAACACCACCTAATATTTTATCTGAGTTATCTCTATAGAGTCTTCCTCTTCCCCTTTTACCTGTAAAACTTTCTTCTGAGGAAACAGTGCTTGCAGTTGTTGTTTTTTCATTTTCAGATTCTGTTCTTTCAAAATCCTCCACCCTTCCCATTGAAGTCACGATCTCGTCAATGTCATCGTCCGTAACTGCATTGGCACCTTTCCTGATTTTTTCATTCATTAGTTCTGCTATGCGACTTTCAATGTCATTAATGATCTCGTCGCGACCTTCTTCATTTGCGAAATACCGCCGCAGACTTTCAATATAGGCCTGAAGTTTTTCGTATGCAGAATCCTCTATCGGAATTACTCTGCCGCTCAGGTTTATGTTGATGATCTTTTTCATTGTCTTAATTTTTTGGTTGAAGCCCCGCTGAACGGGAAAAATTGTTATTGGTTGAGTGGTTCATTTGATTTTTTGTTTGCTAGAGCATTTACTCCATTTGCTAACTCCTGCCAGGTTTGTTCAAGCTCTTTATAGAAAGCTTCCCCTTTCTGCGTCAGCGAAAAGTATTTCCTCGGAGGACCTGAATTACTTTCGACCCATCGGTAGGTTAGCATTTCTGCATTTTTTAATCTTGTGAGCAGTGGGTACAGGGTACCTTCCAGGATATGCAGGCCGGCGGTTTTCATTTCTTCTACGATATCGCTGGGATAGGCCTCACCCCGACGAATGATAGAAAGAATGCAGAATTCAAGTATTCCTTTCCGCATCTGGCTCTGTGTATTTTCGATGTTCATACTCATGTTTAAATGTTCCTCTAAATATCAATAACAACCCAAAGATAAGGTGATATTTGGTACTATGTAACACATAGTACCAAGTTTTTTTAGGTAATAGTTAATAAAATGAGCGGCTTTTTGCCGTGAAAGGCAAGCTGGAAGGGCGTTTCGCCCGAGGGAGGCTTATTCTGGGAAAAAGGCTCAAAAGTTATGAATGGCGGATAAATAAGGATGAATGGTTATGATTTTGCCACTTTGAGAAAGGCCAACTCATCCTGCTGGAGATCGATAATTGCATATTTTGTGACATTATTGATCATCATTTCATCGAGAACATCGACTACATTCTTATACGAACATTCTTTTCCCGGTTTTATGAGAACTATTAATTCCCGCTTATTGACTTTCCGGCCTTCAAGTTCCTGCTGATTTTGTCGGATGATATTCCCGAGCCCGGTTATTTCGTTATATGATGTCCTTAGGATTTGATGGTTCAACAAAGCTTTTTCACAATCCCCGTAATAATAAAATACCTGATCATGATTCTTAATTAAAATGGTCAGCGATTTGGAAGCCGGGACTTCAATCGGATCGGCATCGTGAGGCATGTATAGCTGCGTTGCGGCAGGTTTAGAAATTTCTGTTGTAAATATGAAAAAAGATATTAGCAGAAACCCAAGATCTACCATCGGAGTCATGTCAATTTTAAGTTGAACTTTTCTTTTCCGTGTAGTAGAACTTACAAAACGTTCGGGAAAATTTAATTCTGTCATAGACGCAGTTTTTCAAATAAGATACAGATGCAAGGCGATTCCATATCATTGGAGCCATTGATCGTGCTCATTTCCCCAAAAGCATGGGATGAGTTAGCTTTACAAAAACAAAGCAATGAAAACAATCATTGTTCCCACCGATTTCTCCGCAGTTTCGAATAATGCGATGAGTTATGCTCTTGATCTTGCCAAAGAAATGGGAAGCAGCATCTTGTTGTTTCATGCATACCAGGTTCCCGTCAGCATGACGGACGTGCCCATCGTTTTGATATCAGTTGAAGATTTGCAAAAAAATGCGAACAATAAGATAAACGATCTGAAGAATTCAATTGAAATAGAAAAAGGAGGGGCAATTAAGATCTATGCTGAAACAAGATTGGGTGACACCGTGGATGAACTCGAGAGTGTTTGTAAGAATATACATCCTTTTGCTGTCGTAATGGGAACAAAAGGTGAGTCGGGAATTGAACGGGCTTTTTTCGGCAGCACCACATTAACTGCTATAAAACATTTAAGCTGCCCCGTAATTGTTGTGCCCCCGGGTAAAAAATATTCATCAATAAAAAAGATCGGCTTTGCGTGCGATTTCCGCCAAGTGGTTGACTCGACTCCTACGCGCTTTATAAAAGATTTTGTAAGGGAGTTCAACGCTGAGTTGTATGTGCTGAATGTAGATTTCAAAAACTCCAGGTCTAACAATGAGACCCCGGAACAATCACTGCTATTGCATACCATGTTGGAAGACCTCAATCCAAAATATGAATTCATTGAAGATGAAAATATAGAAGTCGGCATCGAAAAATTTGCCCAGATGAACAACCTGGACCTCGTAATTACCATTCCTAAAAAACATAAACTGCTCGAAGGGCTATTCAGGAAAAGTCATACGAAGGAATTAGTTTTCCATTCGCATCTGCCGATTATGTGTGTGCATGAATGAGCTGTTAGCTATCAGTCCTAATGTGAAACTTTATAAAGGAAGATGATCAGTAACTGTGGAAGTCTAAAGGCTTGCAGCTAACGGCTAAAAGCTTTCTCAAAACTCTGCACTCTTGGGAGTTCGAGGGAATGGGATTACGTCTCTTATGTTATTCATTCCGGTAACAAACTGAACCATTCTTTCAAATCCCAAACCAAAGCCTGCATGTGGCACTGTGCCAAATCTTCTCGTATCTAAATACCACCATAATTGCTCAATAGGTACATTCATCTCTTTCATTCTCTGTTCAAGCCTTTCTAATCTTTCTTCGCGTTGCGAACCACCAACAATTTCACCGATTCCCGGTGCAAGAATATCCATTGCTGCCACCGTTTTGCCATCATCATTTTGCCGCATATAGAATGCCTTGATCTCTTTTGGATAATTGGTTAGAATCACCGGTTTTTTAAAATGTTTTTCAACAAGATATCGCTCATGCTCACTTTGCAGATCCATTCCCCATCCGGTAACAGGGAATTGAAACTTCTTCTTTTTATTGTAATTGCTTTCCTTTAAAATTTCAATGGCCTCGGTGTATGTCAGTCTTTCGAAACGATTGTTTAAAACAAATTCGAGTTTTTGTATCAATCCCAATTCACTTCGTTTATCCTGCGGCAACTGATTTTCTTCATCTGCTAACCGTTGCGCCAGGAATTCAAGATCGCCACGATTATTATCCATCGCATATTTTATAATGGACTTGATGAATTCTTCCGCGAGGTTAGCATTATCTTCCAGGTCATAGAATGCCATTTCAGGTTCTATCATCCAGAACTCAGCAAGATGCCTCGCAGTGTTGGAATTCTCCGCACGAAATGTGGGGCCAAAAGTGTAAATTTCACCAAACGCAGTAGCAGCAAGTTCTCCTTCCAATTGCCCACTGACAGTAAGATTTGTGGTACGACCAAAAAAATCTTCCTTAAAATTCACGGACCCATCATCGTTGCGGGGCGTGTTATCAAAAGGCAGAGTCGTTACGCGGAACATCTCACCGGCACCTTCTGCATCGCTCGCGGTAATAATGGGGGTTTGCATGCACACGAAACCCTTGTCATTAAAAAACTTGTGAACGGCGAAACCGAGCGAATGTCGCACGCGGAACACAGCCCCAAATGTGTTTGTTCGAAACCGGAGATGTGCAATTTCGCGCAGAAACTCAAGGCTGTGCTTTTTCGGCTGCAAAGGGTATCGTTCAGCATCGCTCTCACCGAGGATTTCAATGTTGCCCGCTTTCACCTCCACCTTTTGTCCCTTTCCGAGGGAAGGAATAGCAGTGCCTGTAACTTTTAATGCGGCTGAGGTCGTGATCTTTTTTAAAAACTCGTCATCATACTTTCCCAATTCAACGACGATTTGCAAATTGGTATTAGTCGAACCATCATTCAATGCGATGAACTGGTTGTTCCGAAATGTTCTGACCCAGCCCATCACAACCACCTCCTGGTTGTTGGGTTGCTGATCTAGCAGTTCTTTGATCTTTATTCTGTTATTAAACATAGCTGAAACTGTCGATGGTTGAAAGAGTCGCAAAGATAGCCACTCAACGCACTGAACAGAAGACCGGCAACTTTAAATTGGATGTGCACTGAAATTGTGTGATAGCACCGTCGTGACATAACATTCATGGGATTATTTGGTCGTCGGAAGCGGCTCATTAACAAATTCATGTGGATAAAAATTTTTAAATTCAGCAATTTAGACGTATAATTGCAGCAGAAAACAGCCTGATAAGCTCATAACCCCTTAGTTAGCTGATCGGTATTTTTTTTAAGTTCCCATTCAATTAAACCCAAAATTTTTCAGTTTTTAAGATTGGTGGCGATAGAATTGGTGGTTAACCTCAATATTTTGTATGTACGACATTCTCCAACTGAACGACATGATCGTTCCCGAGCTGTTAGATATAGCTGAACAGCTTAAAATTCCCAATGCAAAAAAAATGGACAAGCAGGAACTTGTCTACAAGATTCTCGATGGGCAAGCTATCGCGGGTGCAAAATCAGGAGCTGGCGCCGATGGGAAATTACGTCAGCGTAAACGGATCGTCAAAGCTACCACAGGCAATACGACCGAAGAAGCAATTGTGGAATCAAATGAAAAAAGACCCATGAAAAAAATTCATCCTAAAAAAGAGGAAAAACCTATTCACAAAAAGGGCCGCAAAAAAGATGAAATCAGCGATGATGTAACGGAGGAAATTCCTCCAGTCGTAGAAGAGCTGGAGCTGCCTGAGGCAAACGAAACAGCTGAAATTATTTCCACCGATGATGAGAACGGTGCCAGTACCGAAACCGCGCCCACTCAGCCTTCCAAGGTCTACCCTCAACGTCGTGACCAGGCGTTTAATATCGAATTTGACGGAGTGATCATGAGTGAAGGAGTATTGGAGATGATGCCAGATGGTTACGGCTTCCTCCGGTCTTCCGATTATAATTATCTCTCTTCTCCAGACGATGTCTATGTTTCTCCTTCCCAAATAAAACTATTTGGACTAAAAACTGGTGATACAGTGTACGGTGCTGTACGGCCACCAAAGGAAGGTGAAAAATACTTTGCTCTGTTGAAAGTGGACACAATCAACGGGAAAAGACCCGAAGAAGTTCGCGATCGTGTTCCATTTGATTATCTAACACCTCTCTTTCCATACGAAAAGTTGAATCTCTTCACTTATCCGAGTGACTATTCAACAAGAATCATGGACCTGTTCACTCCTATCGGAAAGGGCCAGCGTGGATTGATTGTAGCACAACCCAAGACAGGAAAGACCATGCTGTTAAAAGCAGTTGCAAATTCAATTGCAGCAAATCATCCGGAGTGCTACCTAATGGTAGTTCTCGTAGATGAAAGGCCCGAAGAAGTAACGGACATGGAAAGGAGCGTGAAGGCCGAAGTAATTGCATCCACTTTTGATGAGCCTGCAGAAAAGCATGTGAAGGTTTCCACAATAGCCCTGCAAAAGGCAAAGCGCCTGGTTGAATGCGGGCATGATGTGGTCATATTGCTCGATTCTATCACCCGTTTGGCGCGCGCCCACAATACGGTTGCACCTGCTTCAGGTAAAGTTTTATCAGGAGGTGTTGAGGCAAACGCAATGCAAAAGCCGAAACAATTTTTTGGTGCTGCCCGTAAGATCGAAAATGGCGGATCACTCACTATACTCGCCACGGCATTAATCGATACCGGCTCCAAGATGGATGAGGTGATCTTTGAAGAATTTAAAGGAACCGGCAACATGGAACTGCAATTGGACAGAAGATTGTCGAACAAACGTATTTATCCAGCCATCGACCTCACTGCATCTTCCACGCGCCGGGATGATCTTTTACTCGAAAGAGATGTATTGCAAAGAATGAATCTTCTACGCGTTTATTTGACAGATATGAATACCGAGGAAGCAATGAATGAACTCCTGAAAAGAATGAAAGGCACAAAGAGTAACGAGGAATTCCTGGCGAGTATGAATGGCTAAGGCTGTTCGCTGCACAACAGGATAATAATTTATATGTTAAGCGAAGCTGTCCTGGACAGCTTTTTTTTATTGCCCACCTGAAAATTACACAACAGATTAAGGGCAAATTCGTTATTAAGTATTATCCAATAGCATGAAAAACCTGTATTTCTTTGTTTTCATTGTTGCATTTCCTTTCACCCTGACTGCGCAAAATATTCATGGCCTTTGGTCAGGTACCCTACTCAATGACAGTACGCATCGCACTCAAAACTTTGAGCTAGGGCTAAGCGAGTATAGGGGAAAGATCACGGGATATACATACACTACCTTTATCAACAACGATACTTTCTACTATAGCATTAAGCGCGTGCGGGCAGAAAGAAAAGATGGAAAACTGGTAATACAAGATGAGGAGATGGTTGGCAACAATTTTCCTGAAAGGGCTGCGAAGCATGTGAAACAAACCACGACGTTTCCTCTTATCAATGACAGTACTATCGACATTTCAAACGGCAGATGGACAACCAATCAAACTAAAATATATTATTCAATCGGCGGATCTGCCGCCGTAAGAGAACAGCAAGATGAAAAGAAATCAGATCTGTTGGCACATCTGGATGAAGCAAACATAAAGACCGATATTGTTGCGAGCCATCCAAATAAAAAAGATGAGGTTGCAAAAAATGCGGTTGTAGAAAAGCCAGCTGCTCTACCGAAAGAAAATATAAATGCTGAAACGGAACCCAACCTGGATGCTGTCGTAAAGAGGGCCGCCATTGCGGATAATCACAATCAGGGAAATTCAAACAAAATTAAATCCGTCAGTAACAACTCTATTTCTCAAACGAAACCGATAGTAAAAAACGATGCTGTTGTGGTTGTTGTTAATACAAAAGATGAAAATGTTGCCAAGAACTCAAACCCTCAGCCAGTTTTGCAGAATAAGCCAGCTCCAAGGAAAGATTCGGTTGTACAAGTAGTTCAAAAAGAGCAAACCGTTAATAAAAGCCCCGAAAAACAAATTGTCAATGCCGTTTCGATCGCTGCACCAGTCAGTCAGAAAAAAGAATCGATCGAAGCAAATAAACAATTGCCTGCAATTGTTGCAGACAGAAAGAATGAAAGTATGCAGGACATCTATTTTAAAAATGATAGTCTCGTTTTATCCCTCTATGATAATGGTATCGTCGACGGTGATACAGTCAGCGTGTATTTAAACGGCGAAACGATCATTTCAAAGCAGATGCTAAAAACAGTTGCTACAAAGAAGACAATTTATATTTCATCACAAATGGATTCTGTACAACTTGTATTGTTCGCCGAAAATCTTGGAACCATTCCTCCCAATACAGGTTTGCTCACCGTGCGTGATGGAGATGAGGTTTACCAGGTTCGTTTTAGCGCCGACCTCCAAAAAAATGCTTCAATTACTTTTCGAAGGAAAAAGTAAAGTCGAAATCAACGATGCTCTCTAAGTTTCCTCGTAAGGTGACGGACTTACCGATGTCCAGCCACCGTCTATCACTAAACTTTGTCCCGTGATGTGCCTCGCTTTCCCTGACACAAGAAACAATGCCGCTTGTGCAATATCTAAGGGATTTGCTGGGCGCCCCATCGGAGTGATCTTCGACCACGTATGCTCATAATCTTTATCCTCCTTTGTTCTTTCCGTTATTGTGGATCCGGGAGCTATCGCATTTACTGTGATTTGATAGGGTGATAATTCGATTACGAGGTTTTTTGCAAGCAATTCCAAAGCCGCCTTTGTCATTCCGTATGCTGCTAAATTCTTATGAGCCTGGTGCCCGGTAACGGATGACATAAATAGAATACTTCCTCCATTGCCCTGCTCCTTCATTCTTTTTGCTGAGGCCTGTGCGAGAAAAAAACTACCGCCAAGATTTGTATGCAACACTTTAAAGAAATCATCAGCGGAATAATCAAAAAAATCGCCAAACAATGTAATACCGGCATTGGCAATGGAAATATTTAGTTGGCCAAACTCAGTAACAGCTGTATCCACCATTAACTGAATAACTGAAGTGTCAGCGGCATCCCCCGGCAATCCAATGCACCCACCATACTTGTTATTTATTTTCTTTACTGCGACTTCAGTCAATGCCGCATCAATGTCATTTAACAAAACAAATGCTCCATTAGCGGCAAGCTGGGCGCATATCTCGAGACCAATACCCTGACCTGCGCCAGTAACGATCGCCACCTGCTGAGCAAAGTCTTTTGATAATTGATTTGTTTTTTTAGTTTCCATTATGGAATGCACTTCAATTATTGGTAAATATACAAGCAATAAAAAAACCGACTTCAGTTCATTGACCGAAGACGGTTTTCTTTGTTCCCCACGACTAATTAGTTTCTAATAATGATCCGGTTTTGACCACTTCCCTGATTATTCTTTTCCATTTCTTCCATCATCTTGTTTCTTTCTTCATTGAATCCTGCCTGCGTAACTTTTTTCCCCTTCGTTGGCTCTTTAATGGAAGCAAGATCAACTTTAGGTGAAATTTCAATGGCCTTGTACACCATTCGGCCATTGTTCATATCCAGGGCAAGTATAAGCCCCGGCAATTGCCCCTGTACTTCAGGACCAGCTGCAACGGGAATGTCTGTGGTAAACCAGGCAGTGATCATGCTTGTGTCGGTAATCTCCTTTCTTTCCATTTTCCCATTATCCATTGCCATTTGCATTCGGTTCGCAATGTTTTGTGCAGTCGCTTTTTGACAGGCATGATTGAGTATAGTTTGCGTTTCACCGGTTAACTTCCAGTTTAGTTTATGAATACTGTCCTCAATTATAAAGTTTTTGTCAAACATTTCTCTTTGTTCAACTTTCTTCGCGTTTGAAAAGTCCGAAAAAATGACATCGTTTTGGCCCGGGCCAACCATTTTTATCTGCATACCGTTTCCGCCAAATTCATCTGGGACATCATCTTCATCCACGTGTTTCCAAAGAGACCGATTATTGCCGAATGTCAATTCAAATTTGTCCGTCCGTGTTTTAGGGAGCATTTGCGAAACTGCATCGTTATCGTTTATTTCTATTTGCATTTGTATAGTTCGTTCGTAAATTATTTTCCCTTCTTTTTGTTGGGAATGCAGCAGGTGAGTCAATAAAAAAGTACTAATGAACAGAAATAACTTTCTCATATTTTAATTTTATTCAAAACTAAAAACGCGGAGAATGTGTGGAGGTTAAATCACCTTGCATTAAGGTTAATAAAGGTTAACGACGTGTCGTTAGCCATTCTGAATAGCTAATTTTGTTTGGTGCCGAGAAAAAAAAGAATACCTGATCCCATCCTGATGCTGCTTTCTATCCTGATTGTAACAAGTTTCCAGGTATACTGGCTAAAGGACAACTATGATAGAGAACGAAAAAGCTTGCAGATCAAATCGAATGTTTCTTTTCAGGACGCTGTGAGACGCTTGCAAACTGAAAAATTAAAGTTAAGAGATCCCTCCTTTGATACGTCGCGTCAGGACAAAATGAAGATCGTTCTCAACAGGGAGGAAGTGGAACCTGATATACAACTAAACGGAAAATTTAGCGCCCTTCCCGGATCGGAGATGGTTTCCACGGTAAATGCCATGCGTGAGAAAATGAGAGATTCAGTAAAAAGTGTTCGAAACAATTCAGAGGTTATAATTTCAATAAAAGATTCAAGTAGTACGCATGATTCTGCGCGCGGTAGAATTTTAAATAAAAATATTCTTACAAGCGTAGACGGGAAGAACAAATTTATCCGGTTTCTCTGGGCAGTTGATTCTCTGCAGGATTCGTTAAAGATTGCAGAGATCCAAGCAGTATATCAGAAGAAGATGACAACGGATAATGTAACTGTCCCATATAAAATAATCCGACTAGACAGTGTGAGAAATGATGAGCCAGATTTTTCTAATATCACGGTGGGTTTTGTTCACCCTGTGACTTACCATTTGGAGTTGGGCAACACATTCCCATATTTGATGAAACAAATTGCTCTTCCAATCCTGTTTTCCATTTTCCTGGTCGGCATCACTCTGCTTTCATTTCTATTATTGTACAGAAATCTTTTAAGACAACAAAGACTGGCAGATCTAAAAAACGACTTCATCGGTAACATTACCCATGAGTTAAAAACTCCAATCGCAACGGTTGGCGTGGCTATCGAGGCATTGAGGAGTTTTAACGCGGCAAACGACCCACAGCGAACAAGAGAGTATCTAGACATCTCTGCTAACGAATTGCAGAGGCTTAGTCTACTCGTAGATAAAGTACTGAAGCTTTCTATGTTTGAAAAAAGAGAGGTAGAATTAAAAAAAGAAAGTTTTGATCTGAACGAGCTTCTCAATGAAGTGATAAACATAATGAAGCTGCAATTTGAAAAACACCAGGCTACTGTAAGTATCAAGACGGAAGGTGATAATTTTACAATTGAAGCAGACAGGCTTCATATTACCAGCGTTCTTTACAATCTTTTTGACAATGCATTGAAATATGGTAAAGAGAATCCTGTTATTGAAATCAAATTATCAGAGTTGCCTCGCGATATTATCGAGCTGAAAATAAAAGATAATGGTTTAGGTATAGCAAAAGAATACCAATCAAAAATATTTGAAAAATTCTTTCGTGTACCGATGGGCAATGAACATAATATTAAGGGATATGGTCTGGGATTAAGTTATGTGTCTGAAATTGTGCAACGTCACATGGGCTTCATTGTTGTAGAAAGCGAGTTGGGAAACGGCACAACTTTTACGATCAAACTTCCACGCAAGGAGGCAGACGTCATATACTTTGATGACAAACGCAGGATCATTAAAAAGACTTTAGGATAAAACAGATAAAACAGCATGGGCAGGACAAAGGTTTTTTATATTGAGGACGAAGTTTTCCTTGCGAAGATTGTAAAGGAAAGCCTGGAAAGCCGGGGGTTTGAAGTGACCATGGAAAGTGACGGCGGGAAAGCGGTTGATCTTTTTAAAAAATCTCAACCTGATATTTGCGTGCTGGATGTAATGCTGCCCAATAAAGATGGATTTGCGATTGCTGACGAGATCAGGGAATTGAACGAGGAAATCCCCATTATTTTTTTGACGGCTAAGACGCAAACCGAAGATGTAGTGAAGGGGTTTACAATCGGTGGTAACGATTATTTAAGGAAGCCGTTTAGCATGGAAGAACTAATTGTCCGAATTCAGAACTTGCTTAGATTAAAAGGCGAGGCACCCAGGAAGGCAACAACCGACCCGGTAAAACTGGGGAAATACAATTTTAATATGAATCGACAGGTGTTAAGCAATGGCAGCGGCGAACGCAAACTTTCTTTCAGAGAAAGCGAGCTGCTGAAACTTTTGTATGAAAACAGGGACAAAGTCATTGACCGGAAGGATATTTTAAACTTGTTGTGGGGAAATGATTCCTTTTTTAATTCCCGAAATCTTGACGTCTACATTACTAAACTCCGCAGCTTCCTAAAGGATGACCCTTCGCTTGAAATTATCACGATCAAAGGAATTGGCTACCGTTTTGTCGTGAGTTAATTATTTTTGACAAATAACTTACTCACTTGACAGAAACGAAATTTTATAAAAGCGAGAAGCTTTTCACAGGAGAAACCTGGCTGCTTGATCATGCAGTAATAGTTACGAATGGAATTATTGAGAAAGTGATTCCTGTTTCATCCTTACCTGGTGACATCGTACAAGAATCCTTTCCAGGATATTTTCTTGCGCCAGCGTTAATTGATCTCCAGATTTACGGCGCGCATAAAAAACTGTTTGCCGTTTATCCGGAAGCAGATTCGTTGTATGCATTGAAAGATTATTGCAATGCCGGGGGTGCTGCCTACTTCTTGCCCACGGTGGCCACAAACCTGCCGGCTGTCTTTTACAGGTGCATCGATGCCATTAAGGATTACTGGAACAAAGGTGGAGAAGGAGTCTTGGGTTTGCATATTGAGGGACCATGGATCAACCCCGTAAAACGTGGCGCTCATATTGAATCGTTTATTCATTCTCCAACTTTAGCAGAAGCAAAGGAATTACTTGAATATGGCAAGGATGTGATCAAAATGATCACGCTTGCGCCAGAGGTTTGTAGTAGAGAAGTGATTAACCTGGTTCAATCATACGGAGTGGTAATTTCTGCGGGGCATAGCAATGCTACATACAAACAGGCTATTCAGGGTTTTGATTATGGAATTAAAACTGCTACTCATTTATACAATGCAATGAGTTCGTTGCAACATCGTGAGCCCGGCCTGGTCGGTGCTGTATTTAATGATGAAAGAGTTAGGTGCAGTATTATTGCCGATGGTCATCACGTGGACTATGAGGCCATCAGGATTGCCAATAAAATTGTGGCTGAACGATTATTCGCTATCACCGATGCCGTAACAGAAACAACAGAAGGCCATTATCAGCACTACCTTGCAGGCGATAAGTATGAGTCTTCGGGTATCCTGAGCGGTTCGGCATTGACAATGAATAAGGCATTGCGAAACCTGATTAGTCATGCGGGAGTTGAATTGGAAAGGGCTTTGAGGATGTGTAGTTCTCACCCGGCACAGGTAATGGGATTGGAAAATAAACTAGGAAAAATTGAGAAGGGTTATAAAGCCAAAATGATAGTGCTAAATAATACTTTAGAACTGGTTAAATTGATCGGCTGAGATGTTGTTTAAAGTCCCGGCGTAATTATATTGCAGCGTGCACCGTCATATCATTTATATCATTAACCCTATTTCCGGAACGAGGAAGAAATCAGGGTTGCAGAAATTGATTGAAGATAAAACCACCGAAAGAAACATTCCATTTAAGATATTTCCGTCAGTAGCAAGTGGCGATTATTCTTTCTTAAAACCCATTATTCGGGAGGAGTCAGTAACTGATATTGTTGTGGCTGGTGGAGATGGTACATTGAGCCAGGTTGTAGGTAGCCTCATGAATGAGAATGTAAATTTTGGCGTCATACCCTGCGGCTCCGGAAATGGCCTGGCAATGACTGCAGGCATTTCCAAACAACCGCTCAAAGCGCTTGATATTATTTTCAAGAACAAAGCAAGGGCGGTAGATGGATTTTACATCAATGATCATTTTTCTTGCATGCTTACCGGAATAGGCTTCGATGCTAAGGTGGCTCACGAGTTCGCCCGCCAGCCGAGAAGGGGTT
>AP72_2010_repI_A001DRAFT_1000077_pt1 | contig 19533 bp, 9 predicted proteins | sample AmaPasrepliIA001_FD_9535 | JGI IMG/M metagenome (IMG submission 9535)
CCCAAATTTTGAAGGCGAGCCTCTCGGCTCGGTTCTGAGCCACCGGTTCGGAAGTCCGACCNCTTGCGGCCNGCTGGTCATGAATCTCCGCTCGCAAATGCAGCAACAGTTCGGGAATATCGATCTTGACTGGACAAACGTCACGACAGGCGCCACACAGGCTTGACGCATACGGCAACTGCGCAGCTTTCTTGAGCCCAATCAATTGCGGCGTAATGACGGCGCCGATCGGGCCGGGGTAAACGGAACCGTAAGCATGACCGCCGATTTGCTGGTACACCGGACAGGCATTCAGGCACGCTCCACAACGAATACAGGCCAGCGATTGACGCGTCGTGGGAGAGGCGAGCATTCGTGAACGGCCGTTGTCGAGCAGGACGATATGAAGCTCTTCAGGTCCTTCCATCCCGGCCGCCCGTTTCTTACCGGTAATCAGTGACTGATACGAAGAAAGGTGTTGGCCCGTGCCTGACCTCGGCAACAGCTTAAGAAAGACCTCGAGGTCAGCAAACCGCGGGATGACTTTTTCGATTCCCATGACCGCGATATGTGTCTTCGGGAGGCTGGTCGTCAGCCGGATATTTCCTTCGTTCTCGAGAATCAGGATGGTTCCTGTTTCCGCCACACCGAAGTTCACTCCACTGATACCCATGTCGGCGGCGGCAAATTTTTCGCGCAGCACCCGCCGCGCGGTAATCGTCAGGGTCGTGATGTCATCAGTCGGAGCAATGCCCAGTTTTTCTACGAATAAATCGGCGATTTGATATCTGGTCTTGTGGATGGCCGGAGCGATGATGTGCGAAGGCGTCTCGCCCGCAAGTTGAATTATGTATTCGCCCAGATCCGTCTCCAGCGCTTCAACGCCGACCGCCTCGAGCGCCGCATTCAGATGAATTTCTTCGGTCGTCATACTCTTGCTCTTAACGACCAGTTTCGCCCCGTGCCGGCGCGCCAATTTCTTTACGATCTGATTAGCCTCGGCAGCATCGCGGGCCCAATGAATCTCTGCCCCTGCGCTGGCGGCATTGGCAGTGAATTCATCGAGGTACTTATCAAGATGAAGCAGTGTTTCGTCTTTGATGCGGCGCGCTTCGGTCCGCAGGTCCTCCCAGTTCGCCAAACTGCGGGCAGCCGCCAGCCGCCGTTTCCCGAACAACGAGGTCGCGTTCCGCAGGGCGCCTCGCAGCTGTGTATCCGCCAGGGCCGCGCGCGCGTTCGCGTCAAACGTTTCACTAGTTAATTGACTCATTGACTCATTGATTCATTGACTCATTGGTTCCTGACGAATCGTTCAATGAATCAAATGAATCAATGAACAAATGATTAAATTGCCTCATTGGCTCGCCAGCAGTTCCGCCAGGTGCATAGCGCGCACCTTCGATCCGATTCGTGACAACCGCCCGCCGATTTGCATCAGACAACTCGCATCGCCGGAAACGACTGCGTCGACGCCGGCGGCCTCAATCGCCTCAATCTTTTGATCTAGTATGGCCGTCGAGATCTCCGGATACTTAACTGAGAAGGTGCCGCCGAAACCGCAACAGGCGTCCGAGTTCTCCAACTCGATTAACTCCGCTTCTTGCACGTTTTTGATCAAAGTCCGCGGTTCATCCCGCAGCCGCAACTCACGCAAGCCGTGGCAGGCGTCGTGCCATGTGACCTTCCCTTTGAAGCGAGCGCCGACATCGGTTGTTTTCAAAACTCGCACCAGGAATGAGCTCAACTCGAAAGTCCGCGTTCGTACGGCCTGCGCCCGCGACTCGCCAGTGTTCATTGCATCGGGAAACAGATCTCCGTAGTGATGGACCATCGCCGTGCACGAGCCGGACGGGCTGACAATGAATTCCGCATCGCTTTCTTCGAACACTTCAATGAAGCGCTCGGCCACACGCCGCGCCTCAGTCCGGTAGCCGGTATTGAACGCCGGTTGGCCACAGCAGGTCTGCCGCTCGTCAAATTCGACCTCGCACCCCGCGCGGCGCAAAACCTCAACCGTGGCAGTGCCGACGCTGCTCCACATCTGGTCGACAATGCAGGTTACAAACAAACCGACCTTGATTGCCGATTGCCTATTGCTTATTGCCGATTGAGAGTCTTGGTCGATCATTAACCGTCGCGGGGACCCTGGCCCTGGGGCGCAGTGGGTTCCCCTTAGATATTAACCCGAACGGGGAGTATATCGATCAATCGGCAATCGGCAATCGAAAATTGGCAATGTTTAGAGCGTGACTACTCCTTTGATGTAAAGCGGCGTGTGGATGTCTCTGGACAAGGCAGTTTGCACAGATTCAAGAGAAGTGTAGCGGTGCGTGATAAACGGTGCGACATCGATCTGTTTTTGCTCGATGAGATTCAGGGCGCGAAGATATGCCGAAGGGCGGCCGTCCGCCTCGAACCCGCCTGATGCCCCAACCGGGGTAATCAGAGTTGGCTCGCGAAACATCAGGTTATTAAGAACACTGAGATCGACACCGGCATGGCCATGTCCGTAGAGCAACACGGTCGCCTGCTTTCTTATTAAACCGGGAATAAACGCCAACACGCGTCCGGCGCCCGACGCTTCAATCAAGTAATCGACACCGCGGCCGTCCGTGTACGCATGTACCGCCTCAACCGCGTCGCGATCGCCCGGATCGATTGTCTGATTGGCGCCAAACTTTATCCCCAATTTGCGCTTGTCTTCATTTGGCTCGCTGACCAGTAACAATCCATCATAACCGAGGACCCCTCTGAGATATTGCACAAACATCAAGCCTGCGGGCCCTGCACCGCAGATCAGCACGGACTGCACGTGACGGCCGCCGGAATTTCCATTGAGTCGATACCGGGCCGGTGAACGCATGACTGAATCTGAAGCGTGAATTACGCACCCGAGCGGTTCCGCCATGGCCGCCTCGCTGGCGCCGAGGTCACTGCGGATCGGAATTGCATTCACGGCCGGCACCGCGATGAACTCGGCGAGCCCACCCGGTAGTCCGGTAATACCATGCTCGGCATAAAATTCACACTGGTGCGAATCGCCGGTCCGGCAATATTCGCAAAGCGGGCGCCGTCTCATGCTCATGCAGTTCAAGCCCTGATCGATGACGACGCGATCGCCGGTCACCAGATCTGTGACCTTACTTCCCACGCCTTCCACAATTCCGGCGATCTCATGCCCAAGGATTTGCGGATCGAGATCGAAAGGAATTGGCTGGCCATACTCATCCGTATTGTAGTTGGCGTGACCCGCGAAAATATGAGCATCCGTTCCGCACAAGCCGACGGCCGAGACCCGCACTACGACTTCGTGAGCACTTGCGCCCGGCAACGGGACGTCACGCACTTCCATGCGCTCAACCCCGCATAACACTCCGGCACGCATCGTACCTCCCGGTTGCCCGAGCGCGACCGGCTTCCGGACTGTTTCCATCGAAGTACTCACGCTGTTCTCTCCCGCGCCGCGGCAATCTCTGAATCGATATCTGTCGTGTCCAGCCGTCCGGCATCCCTTAATTCCGAAAACCGGTGCATCGTTTCATTTATCCCGGTCTCGAGCGGCGTTAAGGGAAGGCCGGCAATCGCTTTTTGAATTGCAGAATCATCGATCGCCGGCGCGATTGGAATTGGTGGCCCGCCAAACGTAACCAGGTTTGCATGCACGTGCTGGTTGATTACGTTCGCAATTTGTTCAACTTCGACTGTCTCGCCATGCAAATTGAAAACATGAGCGCCTTCGGGTGCGCGATCGGCGCACGCCACAAACGCCGCCGCGGTGTCTTCGACATATTGGAAGTCGGTGGCTCCGCCGAAGCGAATATGGAAAGGCACTCCCAGAACCGCGGCCTTCATGGCTTTCGTCGGATCGCTCGTCAAACCGGTGTCGCGATTTACGCCGTACACAGTCAAGGGTCTTAACCCGACACTGCTCAATCCGTGATCGAGGAAATAGATCCGCGCATTCCCCTCGTTTGTGCGCTTGAAGACGCCATAGTGCGTAGCTGGTTCAGCCAGATCCTTTTCAGTCATCGGATGGCCGGCTTCCCCGTCCCCAAACACCGCCGCCGAACTTGCATAGATCAGGCGTTCTGCTCCCAGGGTTCTGGCCGCCTCGAAAAGATTCAGGGTGCCGATAACGTTAACAAACGCGCCGGCCACCGGATCCGCCTTGCATGTAGGAACCTGCAACCCGGCAAGATGGATGATCCGTCGCGCGTTCGCGCTTTCAAGTGCTGCGCGAACCGCCGTCACATCCGTGATGTCGCCGGAGATGAACCGGACCCGCGCGAGATCGGCGGGCATAACCACTGCGTGTAAACGCCGCGCATCTTCGCTGCGATCAAAAACAACTACCGTTTCACCGCGCGCAACCAGAGCTTTGACGATCCAAGAACCGATACAGCCCTGCGCCCCGGTAATGAAATAGGTTTCCGACATTGTTCTTATGACTGGAGCGCAAGCGTCCTCGCTTGCCAGCCATTGCAACCGGGACGGTTGCGCTCCAGTCAAAAATCAAGCGGCAATCGCTTGCTCCTGGATGCGATAAAATTCCACCGCGTTTTTCGAAAAGATCAGCTCGCGATCCTGATCGCTAAGATCGGCCAACAGGCCTTGAAACGTTTCCAGCACCTGATCGTACGAAGCCGCCAACAAACAAACCGGCCAATCACTACCAAACATCAGACGCGCCGGTCCAAAGTACTCAAGGGCTTTATCCACGTACGGAATCAAATCCTCGGCGCGCCAGTTGGCCCAATCCGCCTCAGTTACCAAACCCGAAAGCTTGCACCAGACGTTTCGAGCGGCGGCCACATCTTTCAAAAGGTCCGCCCATCGGTCTATCTCACGACTTTTGATGGGCGGCTTGGCAACGTGATCAATGACAAAGCGCAACTGCGGATTTCTCTCAACCACTTGCCGCACATATTGCAGGTGCCTCGGATGCACCAGCAGATCGTAAGACAAATCTCGCTGCGCCAGTTCATCCAGCCCGCTCAGGACCGCCCGCTGCGTCAGCCAATCATCAGCCGGTTCGCTTTCAACCAGGTGACGGACACCCTTGAACTTGGAATGTGACGTAAACTGGTCCAATTCCCGGTCCACCTCGTCGCTCTCCAAATCGACCCAGCCAACCACCCCCGCAATGAATGGGTTATTCTCTGCCAGGCTTAGCAACCATTGAGTTTCGTCGACGCTGTTACTTGCCTGGACCAGGATCGTCTGGCCCACACCGTGGTGCGCCAAAGCCGGCTTAAGCGCCGCCGGCAGGTAGTCATGACACAGGACATCCAGTTGCGGCGTCATCCATGGATAATCGAATCGCCCCACCTGCCAGAAGTGCTGATGACTATCGACGATCATTGTCGTGTGACTGGAGCGCAAGCGTCCTCGCTGGCTCTTTTCGATTCTCGCTACGCGCTCATTGCAAGCGAGACGCTTGCGCTCCAGTCAGCTTGCGCTCCAGTCGTTCAAACAACTTTGTAAATACCCTCACGCGGCTTAACGGCCCGTTTGGCTTCGTGATCCTGTTTTGGCTCACCATCGAGCTCCAGGGCGAAGGTGGTCACCAGATCGGGTGCTTTCCTCGGCAGCCCGGTCAACTTAATTCGGAAATCGTCCTGTTGAAACTTTACCGGCTCGCCAGAGGCAAAGTATTTCGCCGACAGAACTTTGTTTAGCAGGTTGCCAATCACTACCGTCTCGCCCGGCCAGTAATGAACGTGAGCGTAAAGCGTATTGCCCTTGCGCGTGAACATGAGATAGTTACCGCGACGCGGTTGACAAGGCTCGGAATCACGGATGGTCGCGCCATTCTTTGACATCCAGTCGCCGACCGCTGACAGGATGCGCACCGACTCCTCCGGAATTGTGCCGTCGGCTTTCGGCCCGATGTTCAGCAGATAGTTGCCACCGTCGCGGGCGCAAGTGATCAAATTGCGGATCACTGTAGTCGGACTCTTCCAGTTCGTGTCCGCTGCCTGGAAGCCCCAACTGTCGTTGAGCGTCATACACGATTCCCACGGGCGATTTTGCGAAGCTTCAATCCGCTGCTCGGGCGTGTCAAAGTCCTCAGGAATCTTCGAGCGATTGTTGATGATGATGTCGGGCTGCAGCTTGCGCACCATCGTGTTCATCTCTACGGATTCCCAGCCCTTTGCGTCCAGCGGCCAGGCGACGTCATACCAAAGAATGTCGAGCTTGCCATAGTTGGTGACCAACTCCTTGACCTGGCCATGGATGTAGTCAACAAACCGCCGCCGGCATTCCTCGTCGGTCTTGCATTTTGCGCCGTCGGGGTGGTGCCAATCCATTAGCGAATAGTAAAAGCCGACGCGCATGCCTTCGGCGCGCGCTGCCTCGACATACTCGCGGACCAGATCACGGCCCGGCCCCTGTTTTGGCGCGCAATAGTCGGTAAGTTTTGTATCAAAGTTACAGAACCCCTCATGGTGCTTAGTGGTCATCACCATGTATTTCATGCCGGCGCGCTTGGCGAGCTGGGCCCAGGCACGCGCCGCATTGGGCACCGGTTTGAAGTTCGGCGCCAGCTTCTCGTACTCCGCAACCGGAATGCCCTCGTTCTCCATCACCCATTCGTGGCGCCCAACCGTGCTGTACAGGCCCCAGTGGATGAACATCCCGAACTTCGCGTCGTGCCACCATTTCATGCGGCGCCGGCGATCTTCGACCGTAGATGTGGTGGGCGCGCCGTTATCGACTTGGCGTTGCTGGCCAAACACCATATCCATTTTGCTCGATGTAGCCGCAGCACCCGCGGCCGCGCCCATAAGCGACAGGTAATCTCTTCTATTCATTCTCCTCACTTCCAGTCGGTCCCTCTCAACCGCAGAGAGGGATTAAAAAGTCAGCCTAATTCCGAATTGAATCTGGCGCGGCGTAGTTCCCTGCGCCAGTCCGCTGATCCTGCCGACGCTCGCATTAAGCGTAGAACCACTGGAATTCAACGTCAGGTTTCCGTTTGCCGGGGTGTTCCAGTTCTGGATGTTGAAGACATTGAAGGCCTCCATCCGTAGCTGCAGTTTGAAGCGCTCGGTGATGGGAATGCTCTTAAACATCGAAAAGTCAACATTGTAAACCGCCGAACCCCGGTAAGCGTTCCGTGGCAGGTTTCCAAACAGGCCCGTATTGTTGGGAACGCCGAAGGCACAGGGGTTAAACCAACTCACAATGGTGTGCACCTGGTCCGCAGCCCGGCCACCCTGGGAAATTGTCTTCTGACAAAGCGGATCAGGATTCGCCGCGACGGGGCCGGCTACAAACGGATCGGCGATCAGGTTCGGCCGCAGGTAATTATTCGGCGTACTGAGCCCCTGCAAAGAAGCGCTGCCGCCGAGGTTGGCTAAATCCCCAGTCACGATGATGTTGTAAGGCGCACCGCTGCGTGCCTGCGCAATAAAATTGGTTTGCCAGTTCCCGAGGATCCATGATGCCGGACCGCTCTGCAAATACTTCTTTCCTTTGCCAAAAGGAAGCTCGTAAAGAGTTGCCCACGACAGGAAATGGGGAATGCTGTAAGACGAGGTGCCCCAGGCCGTATTTTGATCCCAAAAGTTCTGGATCGTGGCGGCGCCTCCCGGCCCGTTCTCGACATTGAAGTAACCACTGCCGGTGTCTCTTGATCTGCCCCAGGTGTAAGCCACCAGCGTGCTCCATCCATTAGTAAAGCGGCGCTGGAATTTTGTCTCAAGAGCATTGTAATTTGCTCGCCCGGTCGACAAGGTGTAATTGACGCCGGCGCCCACCCAGGGCATCAGGCGAAACTGATCGACCTGGGCGGCGAAAGTCGCGCGGCACGCGGCGTCGCCGGAGGCGCAGGGATTTACCAGCGTCTGGCTTGCCGAATTAGCCAGGCCGGAATAAGGCAGGCGGCGGCTGATGCTGCCCACGTAAGCGACCGAGACCATATTTGACTTGCTTAACTCACGCTGATATTCGACGTGCCACTGATGCGAGTACGGATCTTTGTAGTTCGGATCGTCGTCAAAGCTACCAACTCCCCAGGGGCTATTCACCGGCAGTGGTTTGGCAAATCCCTGTTGTTGGAATTGAATGATGTTGAACGCGGTGCCGTTCGTGAAACTAACCGGCGCGTTCGCTCCCGTCGGGCTGGCGAACGCGGTCGCGTCCGGCCATACGGCGGCTTCAAGATCATTCTGAGCATACTGACTGCGCGCCGGCAGCGGATCAAAATACAGTCCATATCCAGCGCGGATCACGCTCTTTTCATTCAATGACCAGGCAATACCAACTCGCGGTCCGAAGTTATCTTTAACTGGCGCCGGCGCAAAGAAGGGTTTACCAGCCAGAACCACGTTGTTGAAATGAGGATCGTTGAAGAATGCGTCAGGTATGCAGGGCGCTGCGTTCGTCACACTACATTTTGGTGGCATGGTCGCCGCGCCGATAATCCAACGCCTGTTCTGAACGTCGAAACTATTCCAGAGTCGTCCGTCAAGCGTTTTTGGCTGCGTCAGGTAGTCATAACGCAATCCAAGAGTCAGCACTACATTACGACTTAGCTTCCACTCGTCCTGACCGTACGCCGCCCAGGAGGCATATTTAAATTGCACTGCGCCGCCATGGAGCACGGGCAGTTGCGCAGTAAAGCTGTTCGGGAAGCCCAGTAGCGCCGAGGCCAAAGACAAACCTGTCGAACTGGAAGTTGGATTGCCGGTCTGGCCGTTTGCGAAAGTGTAGGTCTGGAAGGTATTCAACTGGATACGCTTGGCTTCGATATACCAGCCACCCACCTTGAAATTGTGCGGACCTCTGATCCAGGTCAGGTTGGGCGTCACGCTCCAATTCGGATTTTCGCGCAGGGCCGGCCCACGAATGCCAAAATTGTTGTTGCCTCCCGCGGTCCAGTTTGAAAGCGCCACCAGCAGCCCTTTGTATTTATCGACGTCGACAAATCCGGCCTGCGTTAGCGGATCGAGTCCTGCCTCGTGCTGGTTCTGTTGGCTCGAATCCACTCCGGGACGTCCAGCATAGCCGGCACGCACATCAAGAATAAGGTTCGTATTGAACATGTGCGTCCAGCCGCCACCGTAGTTCCGCCCCTTGCCGCTGCCGCCGGTTGAACCCTGCTCTCCTAACGGATTAAAGACCGTCACAGTTTGCTGCGTGAAACGGAAAAAGGCGTTGTCCGCATCACGAAACCGGTGATCAATTCTGAATTGCCAACCATTGGAATCATTTAATGTCGGGCGGCTTTGCGCAAAGTTATTCTGCGCGTCTCCGCTGAAGTTCGGCACCGGTGAATAGGTCTTAAAGAAATTCTGCATGGGCGCAAAGATCAGCGCCTGCGGAATCTTAAAGCATGCTGTGCCAATGGTCTGGTCCTGTTGCTTTTGAGCGTTAACCGGCAGAGGGTTACCCGCCGCATCGCAACGAAACGGATCGCGCACAAAGCTGCTGCCGACCTGACGGGTTGAGTAGGGGTTGAAAATCTGTTGCCGGAATGGCGTGCCGGTAAAGTCGCCATTGATCTCAGCCGCGGTCGGCACATATGACAACGCCAGACCCGGTTGGCTGTAGCGCCAGCCATCATAACTGAACGAGAAAAACGTTTTGTTTTTGATTATCGGCCCGCTGACAACGACACCAAACTGGTTTTGCCTGAACGGCAACGGTTTCTTAGGCACGCCGGTGCTGGTGCCGCAGCGTGCGGTGGTGCAGACATCAAAGCTGCTGCGCGCGTCAAAGGCATCGTTGCGCACATATTCAAAGGCCGAACCGTGAAACCCGTTCCCGCCGGACCTGGAAACCATGTTCATCACGCCGCCCATCGCGCCGCCAAACTCGGCCTTTGCATCCTGTCCCACGACCTTGAACTCCTGCACCGCGTCGATGTTCGGAATCACAATATAGGTCGGCCCGCGCACATTGGTGTTGATGATGCCATCAAAGAAATAAAGCTTGGAACGATTCTGCATGCCGTGAAAGGAAGGATCGGCAAAGCCCGAATTGGGAATGCCAACATTGCCTTCGACCCCGCCGATGCTGGCGTTCTGAGAAGTTGAGACTGGAGTCACGCCCGGCGTCAGCGTCAGGAGTTGAGTGAAATTCCGTCCGTTAAGCGGCAAATCTTCGACGGTCCGCTCGTTGATCACCGTCCCCAGTTCTGCAGAGGACGATTGGACCAATTCGGAACCGGCCGCCACTTCCACCACTTCCGACATCTCACCAACCGCCAGAGTGACGTCCTTCGTGACCGTTTCGCTGACACCCAGTGAAAAGGCATTTGTCAGGGACTTCTTGAAACCCTTTATCTCTACCGTCAATACATACTGGGCGGGCTTCAGATTTACGAAAGTGAAATAACCGCTTTGATTGGTAGTGGCTTCGCTCTCGGTTTTGGTCGCCTGATTGATCAATTTGACGACGGCGCCGGGGACGGCAGCACCGTTTGGATCAGTGATGGTTCCATTGATCTCACCAGTCGCCGTCTGCCCGAAAGCTATTGTTGCGCAGACAAACAGCAGAAGAACTAAAAGTACTGAGTACTTAAGAAAGCGCATCGCTTGGCTCCTTTCAACAAGCTTCGAGCTTAAAGGGGAGAATCAAATTTAGCTCGAGCGCGGCGACTGGAGCGCAACCGTCCCGGTTGCTCTTTTCGCGCTTTCGCGCTCATTGCAAGCGCGGACGCTTGCGCTCCAGTCCACTCGCGACTCAAGTCTCGCATCTCAGAAGTTAATCCTGATCGAACCTTGCATCACCCGCGGTGACCGGGCCGCCCGCGGCGATCCCACGAGATTATTTGTCTGGAAGACCTGACCCAACGTCGTGGAGGTACATCGTGCGGGCGCCGTGCCGACCGCGGCGTAACCGATAACGGTCCCGTTGGGGCAGGTCCCACCCGTCGCCAGCGCAGCAACCGCCGCATCGGGTGCGAAGGTCATCCCCCCGTCGAAGTCGGTGAAGTTGGTGCGGTTGAACACATTGTAAATCTCCCAGCGAAGCTGGACTTCGCGACGCTCGCCCATCTTTATATTCTTGAAGATGGCCACGTCGTTGTTGAAGATCGAGGGCAGACGAACAAGGTTTCTCTGCAAAGCACCCAAGTCTCCGATGTTGGCTGGCTTGGCAAAACAGGCCGGATTCATCGCATAGGCCAGACCCGTGTTGTCCGCCGTACCGACGGTGACATTCGGATCGCACAAAAGGATCGGGCGCGCATTGATCGTCCCGCCGGTGTAGTCCGTAATTCCCGTATACGTGCAGGTCGTGGTTGACCCGGCCTGCAACGCGAAGCCTGGCCCGCACGGTTGACCTGTGTTCAGGTAAGTTTGACCAGCGCTGATGGTGTAGGTGGGGCGGCTATACGTCCAGTTCAACCCCGTGCCACTGCCGAAGGTCTTTGGTTTGCCGGTGACAAATGAAGAAGTTCCCGAGATTTGATAATCATCGAGCAACAACTTTACGAGGCGATTGCTCCAGTGGCGGCTTAGCTTCGGCACATCGTAGATATAATTGAGCGTAAGGATGTGCGACTGATCAAAGTCTGCGGGACCATAATTAAAGGCCTTGTAGGGGCGATTGTTGTTCACATCAGCTGAGTCGTCATTGGCATAATCAAAAGTCTTTGACCAGGTGTACGCGACCCCGTATTGAAACCCGTGAGTGTAACGCCGATTCACCTGAACCTGAAGACCATTGTAATTTGAAGTGCCCGACCACGTCGTCTGATTGATATCGCCATAGCCCTTATAAGGCCGCAGGAAATTGTCCGCGATTGCGCCTAAGAGACTCGCGGCCTGACCTGACGGCAACAATCCATTAACAGTCACATTCGAGAATGGATTTCTGCGGCAGATAAGCGCTGGATCGGGATTACAGTTCCCGCCGCCCGGGTTTCCTTGTATGAAATGGGCGCCGTCCGGGACCTGGTTTATATTTCGTCTTTCCCCCAGATGCCTGGCCAAAGATCCCACATAGCTGACCTCGACCACCGTCTTCCAGCCAATGTCCTGCTGAATTCCGGCGGTGAAGTTGTACGTCAAAGGCGTCTTTGAGTTGACCTCTACGGCGGCCACAGCGCTCGGCCCGTTGAGCGCCCCACCAATTACATTCGCCACGTTATCGACATTGCAGCCCAGACAGGGACCGACACTAAAACTGCGCTGCAACGGAGGATTTCCACCCAAGCTGCTCGCTCCGCCGGTGCCACCGCCTACTCGCGGGGCATGGTAAACGCCGCCCATCAGGCGCAGCACTGTCTTCCCTTTGCCAAAAATGTCGTACGCCAAACCGACGCGAGGCTCCCAGTCAACTGATTTCGTACTTCTGAATCCGGGAGTGGCTGTGGGATCTGTCGCCAGTACCATGCCGTTCGCCAGATCGCCGGTACCCTGAACAAATGTGCCTACGAGATTGCTGGCCAATAATTGCGCCGAGGTCGGATTCGGAAGATTTCTCGGATCGACAGCGCGCTGATTTGCGGACGGGCACGCCGCCGCAGTCACGGCCGCCGTACAGAACGGGAAGTACAGCAGTGGTGCTTTCGCCGGATTGTAACGCGAGGGATCAAAGTTCGAGCCTTGATCATCACGCTGGAAGAACGGCGTGTGGAAGCCCCAACGCATCCCGTAATTCAAGGTCAAACGGCGATTGACCCGCCACTCATCCTGCGCATACCAGTCAAAGAGATGGATTTCGTTATTGGTGAACGGACGTGAACTTTGCTCTGAGTAAGAGGCAAAGTTTCCCAATAGCGCGTTCGCATAGGCGAAGCCTGCACTTCCCAGAGCGGTGGTGAAGCTGCTGCTAGTGCTAAAACTCAGGGTTCCGGAAAAATTCCCTCCCGGCGCTTCGCTGTTCAACAGCCTCTCAAAATAGACTCCGAACTTGTAGCTGTGCGTGCCGCGGGCCACCGACAGATTGTCGGCAAATGAGGGCCGGATGTAATCGTTCCCCACTTCACCCCAGCGATTGAGCCAATTAATATTTGCCGGGGTGCCGGTGACACTGCTCCACCCGTTCACCACTGGCACCAGGTTCAGCGGATTATTTTGCGGGAAGAGTTGCGCTGCAGTGTAGCCAATCGTGGAGCGGCTTAAGGCGTCGGCAACTCCGTCGCCGGGAACAAAACCTTCAGAGTCGTGTCTCATTCCGGCCGTAAACTCGTTCACGACGCGGGAGCCAAAGATATGTACCCAGTTAATCGAGCCGGGCCACCCGTTGTCCTTGTATAAATAGTGCGACATGATGCCCCATCGATTGGCATCACCACTGGGCCAGCCGGAAGTTCCCAGACCCAGATTATCTGAGGTCCACCATTGGGCTTTGTAATAGAAGTTATCCTTGCTGGTGGGCTTGAAGTCAAAACGAATAAGGATGCTGTGTTTGGGAACATCCACGCTGCTTTGGGCAATATAGCGACCCGGATTACACGGTATCGGTGAGTTAGGCAAGGGAAAAAAGTTCAGCAGGTTCTGCATGCTCTTATTAATCCGATCGGACGGAATAACATTATTGGCGATCGGACTTCCCGTGGCATGAGGCGGGTCATTAAGATTGACCGTTTGTAAGACGCCGGCAGAGTTACATCCCGTAATCGACTTTGAAAAGTCTCCCTTCCGCTCCAATGCGGTGGGCACAGTCACCGTGACCGGATCGACCGGGGTGACCGTGTGCGGCTTTTCTACCGAAATAAAAAAGAAGGCCTTGTTGTGAACCAAACTCGGCCCCCCCTCACCAAAACGCGGCAGCGATAAGGGTCCACTAAAATTGAACCCGGGAATCTTATGCCGATAGAGCGATCTCGGCAGGCCGGCCTTGTTGTTAAAAAAGCTGTTGGCGTTTAGCGACTCGTTACGTACAAAGTAATAGACGCTGCCGCGATAATCTTTCCCGCCACCTTTGGATACGATATTGATCATGGCGCCGCCGTTGTTGCCATATTCGGCGGCGTAGTTGTTCCGCAGCACCTTGACCTCGGCTATGGCGTCCTGGTTAGTCGTCATGCTTATCTTGTTCGAGCCGCTGGGTTCGCTGGCGTTCAAGCCGTCAACAGTTGTTACAGTGGTGCGACCTCGCTGTCCCGAGACGTTCGGCAAATTGGTGCCGAACCCGTCACCGACCGCCTCGATGTCATCCTCGTTCGAAGTACCCGGTATCAAGCGGAGCAGCGAAGTGATGTCTCGCCCTTTGGTGGAAATCAAACTAATTTGATCGGAAGTGAGTCTGGCTTGAAGATCGCTACTCTCTTTCTCGACAATCTGACCTTCGCTTTGCACCGTAACTGTTTCACTGACTTGTCCGGTCCTCAGGGCCACTTCCCCCAGGGTCAGATCTTCGTTGGCGGTTAATACTACTTTCGTTCGCAACAGTGTTTCGAATCCGGCATGCTCAATCCTGACTGTATAAACGCCGGGTTGCACCGCTGCGAAGTTAAACCTGCCGGACTCGTTGGTCGTCTGATCCCTTTTGTCTTTCGTCACGTCGTTTACCAGAGTTACCGTCGCGCCTGGAACCACAGCGCCATTTGGATCGAGAACGACGCCGGAGATGGTGCCGGTGACTGACTGTGCCAGGGAAAGCGTGGCGGCGCCGGTGATGAGCACCAGCGAGACAAGTAAAGTGACGACGTTACGACGGATGAGCGACGGGCTACCGGTGAGCAACAAAGCTGTCCGATGCAAACTGACCATGGCGATCTCCTTCTTTCGAGGTTGATGGCAAGTAAAGGCGGCGAGGCGCAGGAACACGAACTGATCCGTCGCCAACGCACTCCGGTTGTAATTGCTAAACCTGCAAAATGAAACGAGTTCTTAAGCCGTGATAAAAGGTAAACCCCGGGAACCGAAACGCATGGTCGCGACCGACGTCGCCAAAGCTATTTATTGCCGTTTTGGCTGACCGGGGACAGCCTACAAATATGTTACGTTACCGGTAACGGGATACTATTCCGTTACCGTTAACGATGTCAAGGATTTTTTTCAGGTGGGGGGTTGGGCTTTCATTAGCAGTGGTGGAGGAGCCGACTAATCCTCCAGCTAATTCGCGGCCCGAAAATTCACTTTTGGACGCTGGCTCGCGTGCTATAACGGCGGCTGATCTGTTTTGCCGGGATGCTCACAGTGTAGGACTTATTGTCTGTGGCAACTGAAAGCTTGATGAAATTCCCCTGACACATTTCCTCTTCATTCGCAATGTAGCCGGACGCGGCGTTGTCTTTGTCCGTGGTGCGCAGATTGCGATGCAGTTGATAGATACCTTCGACACCGCTGAGCCTGGTTAAGGTGGCGAACGTGCCGGCTTCCCCTCCCTTGCGCGGCCCGCTGTTGATGATCGCCACGTGCGGATCGAGCGCTCTAACCAGCACGGGATTATTGCTCGAGTCATTGCCATGATGGTCGACCTGAAAAACATCGACTGCACCGACCAGGTTTTTCGGACAAGCAAGACGATTTTCGACATTCCAGGTCAGATCGCCGCCGTCGAAGAACTTGAAATTCCCGAACACAAGCAGGAATCCGATACTGTTGGCGTTGTCACTCGTGTCCTCAGGTTTTGGCTGGAAGTTCTCACCGCACGGCCGGACCTGTGGTTCCCGGTTTGTCTCTCCCACAACCATCCCACCCGCGGCCAGGACCCGCGCGGTGACTGAAACTACTCCTTGTGGTGATCGCTCGAGGGGGATCCGATCACCCGGTTTCAAGGTGACGGATTTGCCTTGCGTGGTGAGTTTGTACGCTTCGATGTTTTCCACCTGCATGTCTGAGGCAATCGTTGCCGGCAGCCCGTGATCATAAAAGTGTTTGATTGGAATCAGCTTGCTAAGCGGCGCCACTCCGCCAACATGGTCGCGATGCCAGTGGGTGATAACGCAATGATCGATCTGTTTGAGGCCGGCTACCTCGAGAGCCACATGCGCGATTCTCCCTGCATCACGATCACCTGGAAATCCGGTGTCAACCAACAACGATTCACCTGCCGGTGTCACAATCAACGTGGCCGCGCCGCCTTCGACATCAATGAAATAGATGTCGAGTGTCCTTGGAGCGGCGAAGGTGATAGCGGTTGAGCAAGCGAATAATGCAACAGTAAGCAAATAGAAGATCGGTTTCTTGATCATTGGCTTTTCCTAATCCGCTAGCGTCCTGCACGACTCAAGTACCTTTTTGTGTTGTTTCGTGTGATTTCGTGGATCGTCCCTCTTCTGCGGGATAAAGACTATCCCGAAATCACACGAAAGAACACGAATAAAAATACCACTAATGAATCTCGGGCTCAGGGGTTTCCTCTCCGGCATGGAGGAAATCAAAATCGCATCCCAGATGTGCTTGCGTCACATGCGTCGCGTACAACGCCCCGAAGCCGCGTTCATACCGGGGCGCCGCCGGTTTCCATTGCTCGCGCCGGCGCGCTATTTCATCGGCGGCGACCAGCAGATCCAGTTTCCGCTTCGCGACGCTCAGTTCGATCAGGTCACCATCTTGCACAAACTGCAGCGGTCCGCCAACGAAAGACTCCGGCGAGACATGCAACACACAGGCGCCGTAGGACGTGCCGCTCATGCGCGCGTCTGAGATTCGTACCATGTCGCGCACGCCTTGACGGAGGAGCTTTTTGGGAATCGGCAACATGCCCCACTCAGGCATCCCGGGTCCGCCGAGTGGACCGGCATTCTGCAAAACAAGCACTGAATTTTCGTCAACGTCGAGGTCGTCATTGTCGATCCGATCCAGCATTTCGTTATAGTCACTGAAAACAACCGCTGGTCCCACATGATTCAATAACTTTGGATCCGCGGCGGTCGGCTTGATAACGGCGCCGTCAGGAGCCAGGCTACCGTAGAGAATTGCCGTTCCGCCGCTCGCCGCAACCGGCAGCCGCAGTGAACGGATGACTTCCGCATTGTAAACTCGCGCGGCCGCGATGTTGCTGCCCAGCGTATCACCTGAGACCGTCAAAGACCCGGACCTGAGCAAATCGCCCAGTTGCTTGAGCAAAGCGCGCAAGCCACCGGCATAATAAAAATCTTCCATCAGGTACTCGCCCGACGGACGAAGATTCGCGATCATCGGGGTGCGGAGCGAGATTTCATCAAACGTTTTAAGATCGAGTTTGATTCCGGCGCGTCCGGCCAGGGCCACCAGATGAATGATCGCATTGGTCGATCCTCCGATCGCCATATCGGCGGTAATCGCATTTTCAAATGATTCGCGAGTCAGAATGTCGCGCGGCTTCAAGTCTTCCCAGACCATCTCGACGATCCGGCGTCCGCACGCGGTGGCCATGCGCGAGTGATTCGCGTCCACAGCCGGTATCGACGAAGCGCCCGGCAGCGTCATTCCCAGTACCTCCGCCAGTGAAGTCATGGTAGAGGCTGTGCCCATCGTCATGCAGTGGCCTGGTGAACGGGCAATGCCATCCTCCAGCTCAGCCCATTCGCAATCGCCGATTCGACCAGCGCGTTTCTCGTCCCAGTACTTCCAGACATCGCTGCCACTGCCCAGCACTTGTCCATTCCAATTGCCACGCAGCATCGGACCGGCAGGCAGGTAGATCGCCGGGACGTTCATGCTGATCGCGCCCATCAGCAATCCCGGCGTAGTTTTGTCGCAACCGCCCATTAATACCGCACCATCGATCGGCTGGCTGCGCAAAAGCTCTTCAGTCTCCATCGCCAGAAAGTTCCGGTACATCATCGGGCTTGGTTTCATAAACGTCTCGTTGACGGGCATCGCCGGCAACTCGACGGGGAAACCGCCGGCCTGCCAGACACCGCGCTTAACTTCTTCGGCCCGAGTGCGAAAGTGACTATGACAGGTAGTTAGATCGCTCCAGGTATTGACAATCCCAATGACCGGTTTGCCCGCAAAGTCTGAGAGCGCATAACCCATCTGCTTGGCGCGCGAGCGATGGGTGAAAGCGCGCAGGTTCTCGCCGCTAAACCAGCGATGACTTCTTAGTTGCTCAGGTGATTTGGTTTGGTTCATGGATAGATAATGTCAGTTCTCGAAGAGACTTCGTGGTTTCATTCGTGTGAATTCGTGTGATTTCGTGGATCGATTCATGAATGCGGCGACACGCGGATCCACGAATTCACACGAACGAAACAGTTTTATTATCGTTCGATTTGTGTGGATTGTGGAGTACTTGAGCCAACAAGTTTGCAATTTCAAGTATTCCTACCAAGATTCATGAGGTGCGTGCCGCGAGCCCTCCCTGACGGTCGGGCTTCTGACACTAAGCCACCTCCAAACTCACTTCTTCCTTCACCAAAAATCCGTATGCCAGCATACCAATCACCAGCACGCCCCCGGCGACGGCAAAGGCGAGGGCAAACGAATTCGTGATGTGCGCGATAAATCCGGTGAGCGCCGGCGCGATAATGCCGCCGATGTTGCCGCCGAAATTCTGAATGCCGCTGACTGAGCCGACGATCTTCTTTTCACATACCGCTTGCGTTAAAGTCCAGGTGTTCGGCGAACAAATTCCCAGGCCGCAAAGAGAGATTGTCAGCAGCCACACCGCAACCATTTTGTTCGATACCAGCCCGGCCGGAACAATCAGACATCCAATCGCCAGGCCGGCGATAATTAACGTCCGCCGCACGCGCTTTTCCTGCAGGCCACGTCGCACCAGCCAATCGCTCAGTACTCCGGCGAGAATTATAATGGCCGACATCGGCAGGTACGGAACCGAACTATAGACGGCCAGCTCTGCCGGCGAAAACTTTCTCTCAAAGAGATATTCCGGCAACCAGGTGATGAAGACAAACCAAACATAATCGTAGGCAAAAAAACCGAGGAAGATGCCCACCACGGTACGACGGCGCAAGAGCATCAACGTCTGCAGAAAGGGCAGCCCGGCCGTTTCATCTTTACGCGGTGTGGCTGAACTAGTCTCCCATTTCTGCAAAAACCTATTCCATGGCAGGAGCCAGATCATTGGCGCCATTCCGATAATCAAGAAGAACAGGCGCCAACTATAGCGGGCGAGAAACAAGGCGCCGACCGCGTTGACCAGGGCCGTTCCGAACCTGACTCCGGTCAGGTAGATACCGGTTACGGTCCCGCGCTCGCGCTGATTGAAAGAGTTGGCGACGGCGCGCGCGCTGGCCGGAAACGAAATGGCTTGACCGGCTCCGATCGCGATGCGAAAACCAACCAGCGAGGCCACGCCGCGCCCGGCGGCTTCGAGCGCCGCGGCCAGGGACCAGAACAAAAAACCAATGGAGTACGCACGTTTTGCTCCCTTCCGATCGACTATCCAACCCGCAGGGATCTGCATGAACGCGTAGACCCAAAAGAAGGCGGAGAGGATGAGACCGATTTCGGCTTTTGACAGATGCAGCTCAGCCGCCATGAACGGCGCCGCTACGCTGAAAGCGCCGCGATGCACATAGCTGATCAACATCGCGGTGAACAGCAACGCCAGCAGCCACCAGCGTTGCGGCGACGCAATGAGTGATGAAGCTACTTCTACTCGAGGCGTTTCGATGACTGGTTTCGCCAGGGCCATTGAGGAATACTCACATCTCGCGTCCGAGCGTGTCAGAAGCCCGACCGTCAGGGAGGGCCC
>AP72_2010_repI_A001DRAFT_1000078_pt1 | contig 19471 bp, 17 predicted proteins | sample AmaPasrepliIA001_FD_9535 | JGI IMG/M metagenome (IMG submission 9535)
GAATCCGAATGTGGATCATCCGCGCTGGAGCCAGGCGACGGAGCGTCGGATAGGCGAGTTTCGCAAGCGCCCAACCCTAATGTTCAATGGCTATAGCGATCAAGTCGCGACTCTCTACAACGGCATGGATTTGAAGAAGCATTTCTGAATGCCGCGGCGCTGGATCGTCCTGCTGAAAGTAATCGTTTGGGCACTCTGCCTTTGCCCTGTAAGCCTGCTTGCCTGGAAAGCGACGCACGATGACCTCGGCGCCAATCCTCTCAGCGAAATCACTCTGTCGACAGGACATTGGACGCTCTACCTCCTGCTTACAACGCTTGCGATCTCTCCATTGCGCAAGATTTCCGGCATCAATTGGCTGATTCGCCTCCGACGACTCGTCGGCCTTTTTGCCTTTTTCTACGGTTGCCTTCATCTCATTACGTATCTCTGGTTCGACAAATTTTTCGACGTTCATGAGATCGTGAAGGACATCTACAAGCGTCCGTTCATCACGGCGGGAATGACTGCTTGGACGTTGATGTTTCCTTTAGCGCTGACATCCACGGCAGCATCGATACGGTGGCTTGGTGGAAAGCGCTGGCAGATATTGCACCGGCTTGTATATGCAAGCGCGATCGCCGGTGTAGTGCACTTCTGGTGGCTCGTGAAGCGCGATCTTACGCGCCCCGAAATAATGGCGGGAATTCTGGCGCTGCTACTCGGCTTTCGTATTGTTGAACGACTCGTCTCAAATCGCACACTTCAGGCTGCAGCGATCTCCCAGGAGCGCTGAATTCGACGAAAGATCCATCGGCACAGGTTGAGGCTTTTAACCCTTGTTAAGCAGCGGTATCTTCCCTACCTCAGACGATTGAGGAAATTGGCTGTTCCTACGAGCCCTGGAGTGGATCCAATGGTTGCGAAATGCGCAAATTCTGCGTGCGAAGGACGATTCACCTACTTCGGTACCGGAGAATTACTAGTCAAAACTAATCCGGCAACCGGATACCAAGAGCTATTCTGGCTCTGTCAACGATGCGCCGGACAATGGCAAGCCCCGGAAGGCATGATTCCGCTGAAATCCGAAAGGACATCTGCAAATAGACGCAAGAGTGCGGCGGCTTAATCACGATCAGCACTTCACAAAAAAGGGCTGCATGTTTGCAGCCCTTTTTTCTTGCCTGAATGTATGGCCCTATTGCGGCGTGCTGGAACCAGTTGCTCCTGAGGATCCACGGCGATGTTTCCTGCTTTGCGGCTGCTGATTTCCTGCGGGCTCTCCGTTAGCTCCAGCCTGACTGTTTGACGCATCCGATGATCCGGCGTCGGACGATCCCGATCGACTCGCGGCACTCCCGGTATTGTCGGCCGCTCCCGAGGAGCTGCCTTGCGCAGCTTGACTCGAGGAGCCAGTCTGGCCTGAAGGGGTCGCATTTTGATCCGAGCTGGCGCCAGAAGTGGCTGCGGAACCTTGATCTCCATTTGCGGGCTGATTGGCTTTCTGCTTCGAGCATCCAAGGCTGACCGCCAGGATTGCTATCACAGAGAAATACAGCAATTTCTTCATAACACTCTCCATTATGTGGTTGGATTTGAGCTGGCGTGTCCTTCTCTCGAATTTAGTTCGCGCAACTCGGCTTGCAAGAACCGGAATCGGCGCCAGTTTCAGCAGTGAGATGCGCCATGAGATTTTGACGAATGACGCCAGTGAACGCCAGAACGGGATCGTCTGGTCCTCTGTCGTTCTCTGTCATTCCGAGCGCCGTTGTTTGGCCAGTGAGCATCACAATTGCGCTTCAGATCCTTGAGAGGAGCAATGACACGACTTGCAGCTGAGGAATCATTTGCACTCCTCACTGCCAAACAACGGCGCTCGGAATGACAAGAACGGACAACACGCGAAAGGAGGGAAGTGCGTCCAAAAAAACTTTAGGGGACGCTTTTCGCGTCCCCTGTTTTTACTTTGCCTGGTCAGCTGTTACTTTTTCTTCTTTGCTGACTTCTTCGCGGCTTTCTTCTTGGTTGCCATTTTCTATTCTCCCTTTCGATTGTTCAATCGAGTTCGCAACGATGTTTTGTTGCAATTGTTGAATGTATAGAGTCATTGAAAAACTATGTCAAGCAAAAAATGGTTGACGTAAGTTGCTCTTTGAGTTCTCGGTCACGCGAAAAGTTGCGCGATGAACTCACCAAGAACCATTTTTCATTCCTGCATCGTGTGGTTCGCGCGTGAAATCAATTTGGCAATCACTTGATTAGCCCGCTTTTTATCAGCCTTTGCGCGATCATCAGAAAAATTCCCTGAAGGCTATCGTGCCATGCGTGCGCCATCATTCCGGGACGGAGACTCTTACGCAGGATGGCCAAAGTTCCGAACATCGCCCCATAAATAAAAATTAGCAGCATGCGTCGTTTGCCCTCATATCCGTGCGAGAGACCGAAGATTGCNGCCGAGACCAACATGCCCGCCCAAACGTTATGTAACAAAGTCGAGAACTGTCGCTGGAAATATCCGCGAAATACGATCTCCTCCACGAACCCCGCAGTTGTGCTCATGCAGATCCAAAGAATGAGTTCGAGCGCATTGTGCGGGGCCAGTAATTCGATCGTCTTCTTTCCTTCATCGATGGCACCTGGACTTGCCATGTGCAAAGCGAAGCCTAATCCGATAAGGACTGCATAGGCGAGAATCCAAAAACCGAAGGCGACGGCAACGTCGAGAAAGAAATCTTCGGACGTATTCCATCTTCCACCGATCACTTCGCGCAGCTTCATGCGCGCGAAGCGCATTCCCAGATACGTCAGGCCGAGAAGCACCAACTCCGTAGCAATCGTGACGCTATAAAAGACGATGTGACCGTGGCGTTTGGCAAACTCGCCTTGCTTGTCGGCGCCGCTGTACGACATGAAGAGCATCGCTCCGACCAAAGCCAAGGTGTAGCCGTATTGCCACAGGGGCGGACGCTGAGACGCCGCGTCAATGGGCTGCCCAAGAGTTCCAGTCAGGGCTGAAGGGGATGTACTGAAGTCGTTCAATGAAGCTCCTCATGAATCAAGTGGGGCGTGCAGGCCATCTTATAATGAGGGGTTTGGCTTTCCCCCAATCTAGTTCGATATTTACTGATCAGAAGTAACTGCAATCGCTCTCGAGGCCATTATGGATGAAGTAGTCATTGTTTCTGCAGTACGAACATCTATCGGCAAATTTCAAGGTTCTCTCTCTGACCTCGCAGCACCGCAGCTTGGCGCCTTGGTCGTTAAAGAAGCTGTGAGCCGTGCTCATCTCGAACCGAAGCAAGTAGATGAGTGCATCATGGGAAACGTGATCTCAGCGGGATTGGGACAGAATCCAGCGCGACAGGCCGCATTGAACGGTGGACTGCCCCCCGAAGTCGCGGCGCTCACGATCAACAAAGTTTGCGGCTCCGGGCTCAAGGCGATTGGACTCGCGGCGCAGGGTATTCAAACTGGGAATGCGGAAATCGTAGTTGCTGGTGGGATGGAATCGATGACGAACGCTCCTTATCTCCTACCACAAGCTCGCAAAGGATATCGGCTGGGCAATTCGCAGATCGTCGATTCCATGGTGAATGACGGTCTTTGGGACGTCTACAACAACTACCACATGGGAATGACCGGCGAGAACGTTGCCGAGAAGTACGGGATTACTCGCGCAGAACAGGATGAGTTTGCAGTGAACTCGCATCGCAAGGCGGTGCAGGCATGGAAAGAGTGTCGCTTTAAGTCCCAGGTCATGGCTGTGGAGCTTCCTGCTCGCAAGAAAGGCGATCCGCCGGCCATCTTCGACAAGGATGAGGGTCCGCGCGAAGACACAACTGCCGACACCCTTCGATCGTTGAAGCCCGCATTCAAGAAAGACGGCACTGTGACTGCCGGCAATGCTTCTACCATCAACGACGGGGCGGCTGCCGTAGTTGTGATGTCAGCACGCAAGGCCAAAGAACTTGGACTTCAACCTATGGCGCGGATCGTGGCACAGGCGACAAGCGGTGTCGATCCAAAATGGGTGATGATGGCCCCCGTCGATGGTGTCCGCAAACTGTGGCAGAAGACGGGATGGAAAGCTGACGGCGTTGATCTTTACGAGCTCAATGAGGCGTTCTCAGTTCAATCAGTCGCGGTAGTACGCGAGCTCGGGATTGACATGAACAAAGTGAACGTCAATGGTGGAGCTGTGGCGCTTGGCCATCCCATCGGCGCAAGCGGTGCGCGTGTTCTGGTGACGTTGCTGTATGAGCTCATCCGGCGCAATGCACACAAAGGCATAGCTGCGTTGTGTCTCGGCGGCGGAAATTCTGTAGCGATGGCCATCGAGCGGTAGCCCTTCCTTCTCCCATTGTCTTTCCGAACCGCCGGTGTTTGGGTGAGGAATCCCTATCGTGCCCAATACCGTGTCGTGCAGCCATGGTCGCGGTCACGAGAATGCGTCGACACAGCAGGGATTCCTCACCGCCACCAAACGGCGGTTCGGAATGACAAACGCAACAAGGATCACTCCACAACTACAGACTTCGATAAATGCCGTGGCTGATCCACGTCCCTGCCCTTCAGCACAGCGACGTGATACGCGAAGAGTTGCAGCGGCACAACTTCCAAAATCGGTTGCAACAATACTGGGACGTCCGGCACTTCAATCACATGCGGCGTCTCCTTCGGGGTCTCGCTATCACCTTCACTGATCACAGCGAGTACCGGAGTACCGCGTTCGACTATCTCGCGAATGTTTGAGATTGTCTTGTCATAGCGCAGACGGGAAGCCGGATCGGATTTGTCGCGCGTAGCGAGCACCACCAGCGGCAGACTCTCATCGATCATCGCGCTCGGACCATGCTTCATCTCGCCAGTAGGGTATCCCTCAGCGTGAATGTACGAAACTTCTTTCAACTTGAGTGCACCCTCGAGCGCAATTGGATAATCGATGTCCCGCCCAAGAAACAGAAACGACTCATACTGGGCAAAGACACGCGCCAAGGTCAGGCACTGTCGATCCTGTTTCAAAACGCTCTGAATCTCATCCGGTAGCTTTCGCGCCTTGCGCAGAGCCGCATCAACCGCCGCATCGGAGCTTCCCCGCACTCGAGCAATGTGGGCCGCGAGCAGGAAGAGCGCTGTCAATTGTGTGGTAAAGCTCTTTGTCGCTGCGATCGATGTTTCGATGCCGGCGTACGTAAGAAGCATGGCATCGGCATCGCGAGTTAGCGGTGTGTCAGCAACGTTGCAGATCGCCAGAGTCTTCGCGCCCTTTTTTCTTGCAACGTGAAGCGCTGCCACCGTATCGACCGTCGTTCCGGATTGGGAAATGAATACCGCGAGTTCGTGCGGCTCAACGATGGGATCGCGATAGCAGTATTGGCTGGCAAAATCGACTTCTACCGGTATACCCGTCATACGCTCGATCATGAACTCGCCGGCAAGACCAGCATGACGACTGGTTCCGCTGGCGGCAATGTCAATCTTGCGCAGCTTCTTCACCTCTGCGTCACTGATGCCAGAACCAGGGAGTGCAATGTGACCTGCACTGTTGACACATGCCTCGATGGTCTCTCGCACAGCTTCAGGTTGCTCGTAGATCTCCTTGAGCATGTAATGCGGAAAACCGTTCTTGTTGGGCTTTGGTGTCTGATTGATCATGAAGTCTCGATTCTAACGAAGGATGAAGCGTTACACCTTCGCCAGCTGCCCACCCACCATCGTGTGCACAACTTCGCCTTTTTCCGAGAGTAGAACCAGATCGGCATCGCTCCCAGCAGCAAGTTCTCCCTTGCCATCCGCACCAATCAACTGCGCGGGGTTCCGGGTGACAAGAATCAAGCTCTGTTGCAGAGTCCAGTTTGCGAAGCTCATTACGTTTCGCACGGCGCGATCTAACGTAAGTACGCTGCCGGCCAATTTTCCCTGGAATTCAGCCCGATCACCATTTACCTCTACCTGGAAGGGACCCAATTGATATGTGCCATCTGGCATGCCTGTTGCGCTGATTGCGTCCGTGATGAGCACAGCGCGCTCCGCACCCTTCGCCTTCAGAAACACCTCGACGATTGCAGGAGCTACGTGCACTCCATCTGCAATGATGTCTGCCATCACACGATCGTCACTAAGCACAGCCCCCAGGATTCCGGGCTCGCGATGATCGAGGACACGCATCGCATTGAATGTGTGAGTGGCGCTGACTGCTCCGGCGGCGATTCCGCGAACAGCTTCCTGAAATGTAGCATTGGAATGCCCAATGCTCGTATAGACAGCGCGTTCACGGGCTTGGCGAATGACGTCTGCAGCTCCGGGAAGCTCGGGAGCAACCGTCATCATCTTCAACGTGCCACCGCTCGCTTCGAGGATTCGTTCGAAGAGCTCGATGGTTGGGGCAATCAGGTACTCCACTGGATGCACACCACACTTCGCTGCACTGATAAAAGGTCCCTCCAGGTGAATACCGAGTGGACGCGCGCCTACGTGTGTGTGATCGACGTCCTCGGCCGAGATGAGGTTACCTAATCGGTCGACCGCTCCTAGAATGCGGTCCATCGAGGCGGTGACAGTGGTGGGTAAATAGCTGGTCACTCCGTGCCTGGCAAGCAACTTCTCGAAGGCAACGCGGCCGGAGGGATCGTCCTGCATTACATCATGTCCGGCCCCACCGTGGATGTGGATGTCGATGAAGCCAGGCGCAATAACCAAATCGGGAAAATCAAGATGTTGAGCGCCTGCAGGGACCGCTAGAGCACTCCTGGCGCCGAGACTCTGGATTGCCCCATCCTCAATCACGACCACCGGGTTCTCAACAACTTCCGTTGGAGTGAACAGCCGGGCGGCGGTGACGCAAGTCTTCATCGTGAGTTTGTCATTGTAAAGAATCGCGTCGAATTGGACTCTGGTTTATACTCCCCTGCCTCCCTCGCTCACAATGGGGTTTTGTTCCTCGATGAACTTCCGGAGTTCCCGCGCAATGTTCTCGAAGTAATGCGGCAGCCGCTCGAAGATGGCCACGTCTCAATCGCCTGTGACGCCATGCCATTAACTTTCCCAGCGCGCTTCATGCTGGTGGCCGCGATGAATCCTTGTCCGTGCGGCTACTTCAACGACGCAAGTCGAGATTGCAAATGCAGCATCGAGATGATCCAGCGCTACGTCTCAAAAATCTCTGGCCCCCTAATGGATCGAATCGACACTCACATCGACGTTCCCGCGGTGAATTACAGAGAACTCCGGGGCAACAGCACTCCAGAAGATTCTTCCTCAATTCGCGAGCGCGTGCTGCGCGCCAGGGAGGCGCAACTGAACCGCTTTGCGGCAGCGGGAGAGCGCAGTTACTCGAATGCGCAAATGGGTTCGCGACAGATTCGCACGCACTGTGAACTATCCAGCGACTGCGAGCGCCTGCTCGAGCGTGCCATGCAACAGCAAGGGCTCAGCGCTCGGGCGCACGACAGGATTTTGAAAGTTGCTCGAACGATCGCTGATCTGGACGGCACCGCCGAAATCCTTGGACCGCAGTTACTGGACGTAAAGTGCCTGCTTTTGGAGCAGAACGGGTAAAATGAGCAGGCGCTCGCCACAGGTCCTTACTCCCCCTACTTGCGTTGATGTCAGAGTCGAACGAGCTTCGATCCACGTCAGGCAGTACTCCTGTCTCGGTTGATGTCCGCTCACTTCCTCAGAATGAACTCGAAGCATTGGCTTTTGAGTTGCTTTCTACCGTGAAGGCAGACGGAGTGGCAATCGCGGTTTCCATCCCAGCGAGCGCTCCGAACATGATTTGTACCGCGAGCTGCGGTGAGATTGCGCCTCGCGCGGGCGCACTGCTGGACATAGACTCCGGAATTTCGGGGCTGTGTGTTCGTGAAAAACGCACGCTTCACACCGGAGATACTGGAATAGACCGGCGGGNTGATCAGGAAGCCTGCAAACGCCTTGGAATCCAATCGGTAGCTGTCTCTCCGATCCTTCACGGTTCAGCCTGCATCGGCATCCTGGAGGTTTTCTCGGCGAAGCTGGATGCGTTCGATGAAGCTGCCCTAAGTCGTGTCGAATCGGAGGCAGCTCGTGCTGCTTCGTTAATCAAAGTTGAGGAGCACATCCCCGAATTGGCACTGCGCACTCCTCAACGAGGAAAAGATCGTCCAGCTTTATTCTTGGTTAGTAAACGCCTCCAGTCGTCAAACAATGCCCTGGTTGTCGAGCATACCGCTATCGACGAACAAGAACAAAGCGCGATTCCAAGATTTCTCAGCACATCGCCTGCTTTGGAGCAGTCAAGACGCTTAATTATTTTCGTGGCCGCTATGGCAGCGACCGCAATCTTGGGCTTCATTCTGATTCGCTACATGAGTTCCGGAGAGATTGCGAAGGACTCTTCCTCTCCGAGCCCCGTCGCAAAAGAAGAATCGCCGGCGCGGGAGCGGCCGACGTTATCTCCATTGGTCAGCGATGCCGTTCCGGAGGTCCGCATCCTGATGGCGAAGGCAATCGCGAGGGACAGTGCTGCGCAGGCTTCGCTGGCGGAACACTACACCGCCGGCAATGGAGTTACGCGCGATCCTGTGAAGGCAGCTGTTTGGTATGAAATAGCGGCAGTTAATGGCAAGAAGGAAGCGCGTCGTTCAGCAATTCGACTTATGCAGAAGCTGCAGGCGTTTGAGACGGACCAGGTCCATTTCAATTTGGGAACCATGTTCAGAGATGGGATCGGCACATCGCCTGACCTGATGGCTGCATATTCATGGTTCTCGTTGGCGCAGGCGGCCGGTGATGTACGAGCTACAGCTGCCCTGCTCAATCTGGAGCAGGTGATGAAGCCCACAGAAGTCGCTGAAAGTCGGCGTCGTGCAGTGGCGTTGAGTGCCTCTCATCAGGCGCCAGCCCCAGATGAATCGCGATAAATCTACTGTCCGCTTACCACTGGTAATTCAACAAAGCTTGCCTGGCCCGCCGCGTGATACACGCGCTGGGTCGCCTTGCGATAATCCGCCGGCTTTGCCCAGAAAATGTTCGGCACAAAGGTTTGCGGATTCCGGTCGTACAACGGAAACCAACTAGATTGCACTTGCACCATGATTCGGTGTCCGGGACGGAAAACGTGATTCGCGGTCGGCAGTGAGAACTTGTAGAGCAGAGGCTTGTCCGGCGTGATCGCTTTCGGATTCTCGAGACTCTCACGATAACGCCCGCGGAAGATGTCTGCTGACACCATCAGCTGATACCCGCCCATGGCGGACTGCTCGGCAACTTCGTCTGGATAGACGTCAATCACCTTCACGACCCAATCTGAGTCTGTGCCGCTGGTGGAGGCAATAAGATTAACTATCGGCTGGCCGCTGATCTTCACCGGATCCTTCAGTACGTCTGTCATAAACGAGACCACGTCTGGGCGACCTGATGTCTCGCGCTGATCGTCGACTAACCACTGCGACCAGGTTGATCCCGGAAAATATACGGGAACGTTTGGCCGCGAGCGATAATTCACCGGCTTCGCGGGATCTGAGACATACTCTTCAAATTGAGTGTCACCAGCTTTGGGCGCGTTGAAGCTCAGCCTGCGATCGGCGTTGAAGTAGAGCGGCCTCCCTTCAACCCTGCAGCCCCTGTCGCAGCCAGCAGGCCATGATGGCAGCCGTCTCCATTCATTCGTTCCAGTTTCGAATGCAGATACAGTAGGCACATCTGCTGTGGGGGCATCGTCCTTCAGATAGTGGGCAAGGAAAGGACCGAGTATGTGCTGGCGGAAATACAGCGCAGTATCGCTGCCGAACTTGATCGCTCCCAATGAACTGGCCTCGTGGATCTCCTGTCCGTGGCTCCATGGACCCATTACAAGAAATACCTTGTCATTATTGGTGTCTTTAGGCTTGAGAGCTTTGTATACAGCAGGGGCGCCGTAAATGTCTTCCTGATCCCACAAGCTGTCGACCAGCATCATCGGGACTTTCAACGGCTGCGCGGCAAGAATTTTGTCCATCGCCTGCTGCTGCCAGAAGCTGTCGTAACTGGGATGGTCAAGAATCTTGCGCCAGAAGCCCATCTGCTCGAGCCCATGCTGACGTCCCAGTTCACCCGCTGATCCGGCCTGCAGGAACTCGTCGTAATCGTCGTAGTGGCTTCTCCACCATTTGAAATCGTTCTTACGCGATCCTTCCTGCTCATAGATGTACGGCATATTTTGTTCGCGGAAAGCACCATTGTGAAACCAATCGTCGCCCATCCAACCATCGACCATTGGATTCATCGGCACGCTGACCTTCAGCGCCGGATGTGAATTTATCAGCGCCATCAGCGGGAGAAATCCATCGTAGGAGATTCCCAGGATTCCGACCTTGCCATTCGTTTCGGGAATGTTCTTGACCAGCCAGTCGATCGTGTCATACGTGTCAGTTGCGTGATCCACTGGCGTCGGGTTCAGAGGTCCGTGCAGCGGACGCGTCATCACATAATCGCCTTCAGAGTCGTACTTGCCACGAATGTCCTGTACTACGCGGATGTAGCCACCTTCCACGATGACATCCACCGCGTTGTCATACCCGTTCAGGATCGGGCCGAGGTGCGAGCTGTAGGCATGGTTCGTCAGCCCATTTGCTTCATAAGGAGTGCGGGTCAGCAGAATCGGCGCATTCTTCGCTCCTTTTGGAACCAGGATCACGGTGTGCAATCTGACTCCATCGCGCATCGGAATCATGACCTCGCGACGCGTGTAATCCCACGTCGAAGTAGCGGGCTGAAAATTAGTAGGGGTTTCGTTGGGAAGACTCGGCGCGTTCTGCGCAGCGAGTGTTGAAGCAAGCGTGAGGACTCCAAAGATAGGAGCACCCAGCGCAAGGGTACGGACCACCTGAATTAAGTTCATGGGCGAAGCAGGTATTGAACATGCGCGGATGGTGTGAGGTCAAGAGAGGATGGGACCGATCGAGCGGTAAGGGACGTGGTTCGGGCCGCCTCGGCCAGAACCGCGTCAGGCGAATTCCACTATTTCGTAATAACCCCACAGGCAATTCGATCGCCTGCATTGCCTGAAGGATCGGTCTTCATGTCGTCAGCCTTGGCATGAATTACCAGCGCCGTGCCGCCATTGCTGAATAGCGAGTGAGTGTCACTGTCGAGCGTAACCTCAGGATCGTGCACGGTTGTTTTCGCTGTGCCATCGCTACCTGCAGTGAAATTCTTCATATCACCGGCGTGATGACCTTCGGGATTCTCCAAACCATGCTTCTTGCTGTCAGGATTGAAATGCGCGCCGGCAGATTTGAAGTCCGGTCCATCGCATTTGGCAGTCTGATGGATGTGAATGGCGTGCTCCCCTGGCGGCAGATTCTTTGCATCAAGCTTAATGTTCACCCCTTTCTTTCCTGCCGACGAGATGGTGGCGGTGCCTACGTCTTCCCCCTGGGCATTCTTCAATTGGACGGTTGTCCCCTTACTCTTAGCTTGAGCCGAAGCCGCAAAGATGAGTAGTGCACAAATGCATGCGGCAAACCACAGACGAGTCTTCATGTGTCTCTCCTGTATGCCAGGGAATTTTACGCTCTACTACTGCCCACCCACCGCTGCGGCGGGCTTCGCTCCGGGCGGCGCGGTGGGAATAGTGATGTCGAGCTTCGTTACCTGACCGAACTGCGTCAGTGGTTTATCGAATTCCTTTGGATTGCCCACGACGAGCACCGCCAGCTTCCGCTTATCGATGTATTTTCGCGCGACGCGGAGCACATCGGCGCTGGTCACCTTGTCGACTGCGTCACGGAAGCGTTCGAGAAAGTCCTTCGNATATCCATACAGCTCATACGTAAGCTGCTCGCTGAGAACCTTGTCCGGCGAGTCGTAGGCAAAGATGAAACCATTAAGGATCGNATCTCGCGCCTGCTTGAGTTCTGCATCTGTCGGAGCATTGCTGAGCAGATCATCAATCTGCTGATATAAGGCNGCAACGGCTTTTGCCGTCGAGGCGCTCTTCGTACCCATGCTGATATCGATCAGCGCGGGATGGTTATAGCCGGCGCCCACTCCTCCACCAACGGAATACGCGAGTGCCTGTTTGGAACGCAGGTTCTTGAAAAGGCGCGAGGAGAATCCACCGCCAAAGATCTCATTCATTACGCGCACAGCGAAGTAGTCAGGATTATCGCGGCGAATGCCGACACCAAGCATCGCAATTTCGCTCTGGTTCACATCCGTCTTTTCAGCAATGTACACACCTGGCTTTGGACCAAGCACCGGGATCTGAGGCGGATCATACGGTGTTCCCTTCGGCAGCGAACCGAATGCTTCGCGTAGGCGGTTCTCCATCTGTTTGGAATCAAAATCGCCCACTATCCCGAAGATGATGTTGTTCGGAGCAAAATGGCGTTTGTGCCAGTCCAGTAAGTCCTGACGCGTAACCGCCGCAACTGTCCAATACTGCGCTTCACGGCCATAAGGACTGTCTTTGCCGTAACCCAGCTTTGCCGCCTCGCGGCCGGCGATGCTGTCGATTTCATCGTTCCGCCGCGAAATCGCAGTGCTGAGGCGCCGCTTGGCTAGAGCAATCTTGTCGTCGCGGAACACAGGATGCTCAAGGACATCAAGAAAATCGGCGAATACCTGGTCAAAATTCTCTTTCAGACAGTTGAAACTCGCGGAGGTCGTATCGACACCTCCGCCTGTTTCCACTTTTGCTCCGATCGCTTCCAGCTCGTCGTCGAGTTGGTCGCCATTCTTCTTTTCCGTACCGCTCGTGCGCCAACTGGCAGCGTAGATCGACATCATCCCTACCTTCGCCGCTGGTTCCGAACTGGAACCACCTTTAATCAAGGCTGTTCCGCTGATGAGCGGCAGTTCATGGTCTTCCTGGAGGAAAATGACCATGCCGTTGGACAGCTGAATGCGGGTTGGCTGTTCCGGAGTGAATTTTGCGAGTGGAGGGATCGGAACTTGCTGCCAGGATTGCTGAGCAGACACAACGCAGCTCATGGAGATTACTATCCAAGCGGCCAGACAAAACGTTATTGACCGGGATCTTTGAGGTGAGCTGGCGCTCCTCATCGGCCACCTCCCGGCCCGTTCGGGCTCGCTGGACCAGAGGGAGCCACGGTTTCGACCACCGCGACAGTCCGATTCGTTGCGGTAAACGTCTTGTTGGCTACACGACGAATATCTTCCTTCGTAACCTTCTGTAGACGATCGATATTGTAGAACAGTTCCCGCCAATCTCCGTATCGCGCCTGGGCAATGGCAAGCTGAGCAGCTAGCCCACTGTTCTCACCGAGCCCGCGAATTAGGTTTGCCTTAGCGCGCGTCTTAACCATCTGCAGTTCGGCATCGCCCACGTCCTGGGTCTTGATACGCTCAATCTCTTCGCGAAACGCTGCCTGCAACTCGGCAGGCTTATGTCCCTGAATGGGCACCGCGTAAAAACCGAAGAGGCTCGGATATTTCACTCCTGGAAAATCCGTGAATCCGATAGCTGCAGTTGCGATTTTCTTATCGCGCACGAGCGAACGGTACAGCCGCGATGTTCTTCCCTCTGAGAGCAAATCAGAGATCGCGTCGTAGACCGCGTCGTCCGGATCGCGATAGTCAGGCCGATGGTAGCCCTCGAGATAAATAGGCTGAGAAGGCTCAGGAATCGTAATGTTGCGCTCGTCTACCTGCTGAGGCTCGACAGTGTGTAGATCTTCAGGCTTCGGTTTGGCGGGCAAGCGTCCAAAATATTTTTCGGCCAGCGCAAATACCTGGTCGGGCTTCACGTCTCCCACCACAGCGATCGTCATGTTTGAGGCAACGTAGTAGGTGTCAAAAAACCTTTGCGCGTCAGTTCTTGTGAGGCTGCCGAGATCTGACGGCCATCCCACATTGGGATTGCGATATGGATGCGCAGAATAGGCTGTCGCTAGGAATTGCTCGATCATGCGCCCAATAGGACTTGAATCCGTTCGCATGCGGCGTTCCTCGAATACCACATCTCGCTCCTGGTAAAACTCACGCAACACAGGATGCAAAAAGCGTTCAGATTCGAGGTAGGCCCACAGCTCGAGCCGGTTTGAAGGCAGCGAGTAGAAGTAGGAGGTCTCGTCTTCACCCGTCGCAGCGTTCAAATCCTGCCCACCCTGACTTTCGATGATTTCGCCAAACTCGTTCTTCTTGACGTATTGATCAGCCTCTTCCTGTGCTTGAAGAAAGGCCTTCTCCAAATCTTCGGCCTTCTTTGGATCGCTACCCACTCTTTTTAGGCGCTCGCGCTGTAGGGCAAGATAGGCTTCTTCCTCCTTCTGCATTGCGACCTTTTCCGCGGAGTAGTCAGTAGTGCCGATGGTCGGAGTTCCCTTGAACGCCATGTGCTCGAACATATGCGCCATACCAGTTTCGCCCTTCGGATCTTGGGCAGAGCCGGCATCAACATGCGTGTAGAACGAAAAGACTGGAGCTTCGTGCCGCTCGCAAACAACGATCGTCAGTCCATTCGCAAGCGTCTTCACCTGAGTTTTCTTTTCGAACGAGGCTACATCCTGCGACACAGCTATCGCGGAGAGTAGTGGGACGAACAAAGACAAAGAAAGACGAATAGCTCGGGACATCGTGTCTCCTTCCGAACTGTCTGCGAAGCTAAATGCTGGCTGAAAGGGCTGTCAAACCGAGCGGGCTGTCGGCTATCGGCACTCGGCGTTCGGCTAATATGCTGTCTGTGGAAACAGCCATACTGATTACCGGTCGAAAGCCGATAGCCGGGTGCCGAGAAACTTCTTGGGTCTTTCCCTTTCGTGCTGGCAACTCTGCTCCCAAACGGGGCATAATTGCCCGAGCGCTGCCGTTCTGAACGAAAAATCCCCAAGGAGCAGATTCCATGCTCGAAGCGACCCAGACAGCGAGCGGCGAGATTGTGTTTGAAGAAAGCAAGCGGTGGGAAGGACAAGTCGTAAACGGAAAATATCCGTTGCGCCAGTACATCGGCGGCACAGATCATAGTGCCGTTTTCCTGACAGAAATCCCCGGCGAAAGTGCGCGAAAGGCAGCAGTCAAGCTGATCGCTGCAGATCTACCGAGTTCTGATGTCCAACTCGGGCGTTTAAAGTTCGCAGCGACGGTAAAGCATCCTCACCTGCTCGAGATCTTTGAAGTTGGAAAGTGCGAACTCGATAATCATCAGCTGCTTTTCATTGCGATGGAATACGCGGATGAGACGCTGGCCCAAATTCTTCCCCAGCGTCCGTTGACATCGCAGGAAACGCGCGACCTGCTAACGCCGACACTCGAGACATTAACCTTCATCCACGGCAATGGATTTGCTCACGGACATCTAAAACCCGCCAATATCCTGGTGACAGGCGAGCAAATAAAGCTATCAGGCGATGGACTCTGCCGTCCCCGTGCTCCCATTTCGGGCCAGCCTTCCGCGTATGATCCGCCTGAGGCTGCAAATGAAGGACTTACTCCAGCTGGCGACGTTTGGTCGCTCGGACAAACTCTTGTTGAGACTCTCACGCAACGTCTTCCAAACTGGACCGACCGGCTGCGGAGCGAACCTACGATTCCAGAGAAAATGCCGGAGCCTTTCGCTGAATTGGCAAAGCACTGCCTTGTGCGGGACCCACGCAACCGATGGCCGATTTCGGAACTCGTCAATCGATTGAGCACTCCTTCGCTGTCGGCCAAAGAACAGCCAAAGNCAAAGCCGGTCACCGGAGTCTCTAAATCGCAAAAGGGAACAAACAATTGGCTCTATGCAATTCCGATTGCGGCCATGATCGCCGTCATCGTGCTGCTGGCCGGCTTGATGCGCCATAAGCCCACGGAACCAGCAACTACCCCGGTCAAGGCGACACAGTCCGCTCGAGCAGTGCCACGTACTCCCGTACGCCCAGAAGCAGCGACCGCGAAGCCGGGTGCTGGCGATTCGAACCAAGTGATCCGCCAAGTGGTTCCTGCCGTGCCAGAGAAGGCTCTCAGAACTATTACGGGACGATTGAAAGTCGCTGTGCGAACGCACGTCGACCAGAGCGGGAACGTTGAAAGAGCTGAGTTTGCGTCAGCTGGACCAAGCCGCTATTTCTCCAATCTCGCGATGCAGTCCGCACGGGAGTGGACGTTCGCTCCGTCGCAGACGGCCAAAACATGGCTGCTGCAATTCACCTTCACAAGAAGCGGCGTCACGGTTCAGCGTAAGCAGATCGGTTAAGAACGGCGAGCGCCGGGCCAGGATCCCGGCGCTTCCAGTATTGTCTTGTCCAACAGTTCATTGAACCTCGCGAGTAATCGCGCTCAATTCCTGTACTTCCAACGACCTCCCGTTTGTTACCAAAGGCCCTATCCCAGCCGCATCTAGGGAGCGCACCATGGATTTAGGTACTCTTGCGCGCAGCTATGTCCTGGCTTAGCGACCACAGCGGGTTAGTAACGACCCTGATCAACTACGTTCCCATAGTTACCACGGTCATCACTTGCGTTTTCAGTTTGGTACTGGCGCGAGCAACGTTGCGTCAGGTGGCCGCGACCGACAAGGGACTGGCACTGGCACGCGAAGAGTTTGAGCGCGAATGGGCGCCTGAGTTGCACATCAAACTGCGTCGACTCTCTGCAACGGAACTGGAAATCGTGGTTACGAACCTCGCAAAAGCTTCGGTGTTGCTTGAAGTACTGCAGTTCCGCAATCTGAGCGGCGGAAAACCGTTCGAGAAGTGCACCTTAAACGATCCGCTTATCGGCGGCATGACCTGGGCCGAAAGTATCGGTGATCGCCTGACGGGAATGACGAGTAAAGACTTTGATGGAGTCGTAGACATCGCGATCACTTTCTTCGCTTCCGGGCGCATGTACCGCACCGACTGGTTCCGTTTCAATGTTCTCATTCATAACGGTCACTTTATGCGGGCAGACGCAATCACGCTACCGGCACGCCGAATAAAGGTTGCGCACGGGCACGAGCAGCCGCCGGAACTCGAACTCGCGAAAGATGTCGTCACGGCAGAAAACAAACTCGACGAGGAATAAACACGACCGAAGAGCCCCTTTAGCAGTAGTGGAAGTGGAGACTCCCCGATGACCAACAAGACCAAGATGGCGACCTGCACGTGCGGCAATACCGATCTGGAAAAGATCGGCGTGCGAATGCAGCTGACCGGAGAAGATGGACGGACGCTCTCGTTGTTCGCCCTCATCTGTCGCGGCGACGGTTGCGGCCGAGTCACGTTTCGTCCGCAGGAAACCCAGAAATCGGAGAGTGCACAGGCCAGCAAGCACGTAAATGGTCATTTCACAGAAGCCGCCAGAGTGATTGAGGGCGCTAGGCTCGTTGAAAGCTCCAGATTCGAAGAAGGAGCCAGGTTGGTCGAGAATCGAACGATGGAGGAAGCCGCGAGCTTCACTGATAGCGCCAGGATTGTGGAAGGGGCCAGGCTCATTGAAACTCCCAAAAAGACAGAGGTTCCCACAACAGAGACCTCTAACAATTTTGGACCTAAGCGAGTAGCAGCGCTATTCGAGCGTGTATACACTGAGCGTCTTGTGTATAAGGCCATAGCAGAACGCGATCCCAACTGTCCCAGTTTGTTCGACGCCTTAAAGAAGAATGAGCAGATCTGCTCTGGAATTAACGCTGCCTTTGGCGAGGTGTATAAGCGCATCGATGCCAGCGAGGATTTGTTGACTGCGCTGCAATCCCTGCCATCTCTCACAGGACGCAATTAGGAATCCTACCTAGGCCGAGCTACGCGGATTCACACAAAAGGCTCCCTAAACATCAAACAAGCGATAAGGAGCCGACGGCGTTCGCGCCATCAAGAGCGGCAAAGCTACGTTGTAGACTGGAACGCCTCCCGTGGTTTTGCCTTCGAGGGCGCCATGATGTGCATGACCGTGCACGGCCAGGACTGCCTGATGGCGATCGATTACTTCCGCTAGCCGACTGCTCCCCAAATAGGGAAATATTTGCTCAGGCTCACCTCTCACCGTGTCGACAACTGGCGAGTAGTGTGTGACGACTATGCGCTTCTCGGTGCGGAGCATCGACAAGGCTCGTTCGAGTTTCAGCGTTTCATTAATGGCGCTCTGCACGAATGCCTTCACTTCGGGCTCACCAAAAGCGGTAAGAACTCCTCGTCCAAATCCACCGATGAAACCCTTGGTGCCGGCGAATCCAACTCCATCCCGTTCGTATCCACTGCCATCGAGAACCTTCACGCCTTCGGCCAGCATCATCTTCGATAGCTCGTCCTGCTTGCCACACTCAAAATCGTGATTTCCTAACACCGCAACAATTGGGACGCGAAGGCGCATGAAGGTCGCCAACATGGACTCCATTTCCTCAGGCTTTCCCAGATTGGTGAGGTCACCGGCGAGAATCAGCAGGTCTGCCTCATCGCGTAGGCGATTCATGGCTTCGCGGATGCGATCATAGCCTTGTGGTGAAAAATGAAGATCAGCTAGCGCGGCGATTCGCATGGTTCTTACTTTCTACGCGGTTGGAACCGCGCTTCTCTCATGCTGCCGGCTCCATAACCGCCCTGGTCGGCTCCACAATCTTTGGTTCCGCTTGTGCGCGATACTTTTCGATGAGATTTTCCAGCTTCCACTCGGCGATATCGATGGCGAACATTCTCTCGTCAATCAGGCTGCCGCGGAACGAAGCCGGACGCTCGGGAGATGCAAGCTCACTGATTAGCCTGCCCAGCAGCTCCCTCCAGACCCACTTTGGGATCGCATCCGAGCCGGCGTACACATAATGGAACAAGATCAGGGACCAAAGCAGCACACCCTGATGCTCTCCGACCAAGTCTAGAATGCGTTGCCAATCCATCCGCTTTCCGGCGGCATAGATAACGTGACAGATATCTGCGCCATCGAAGCGCTCACGAAAAGCGACGAAGAGCTTGGAAGCAATGAGTTCCTCGGGAGAAAGCACCTTCACTGGAATACCCAGGACTTGCGACTGGCAAGCGCGATCGATCCACGATTGATCCACACGAATTACTCCGTTACTCATTCCCGAGATGAGGTCCACAAAGTAGCTTCCCTGTCGCGCCTTGCATAACCACACTGGATCGCAGATCTCAGTCTGGAATCCAACCTGATTGAGAACTTGCATTACCGGTGCTACTTGATCGGCAGCCAGAAACACGTCAAGGTCCTTGGTATCCCGCCAGATGCCAGTGTGCTCGTGAAGGGCAAATGCTCCTGAAACCGCATATGGCACACGATTCGCGTTGAGGATCTTGAGAACCTCGCGGAAGAGGTGCTCCTGTTCAGGCGCGAATTGCGGCGGTTGCGACGAGCTTATCGGCAACGGTTTGGCGCTGTCTGGCACGGCTTAGGCTTAGATGGCGAACCGTACGCACTATGTTGTGATCCTCTAACCGAAAATCATCATCCGGCAGCTTTGAATTACGTAGTGAGCCGCACGGTAGGGACGCTGCATGCTGCTTCTCGAATGTTGGGGACGTCCAACTATGTCGGGATAGACAATGTGCCCAGCTTTTAATACCTGATACATTGCTGTCGACAGGATCAATTGCAAAAG
>AP72_2010_repI_A001DRAFT_1000079_pt1 | contig 19365 bp, 12 predicted proteins | sample AmaPasrepliIA001_FD_9535 | JGI IMG/M metagenome (IMG submission 9535)
GGTCGCTACCGCTCCCGGTTCTGACTTCATTTCGCAGCTGACCTGCCACTCGATAAACATTGTTGAGACAACGCCTCATTGGAGACACAAAACATTTCCCGCCTGACAGCGCTATATGCTAGCCTCCAAGCTTCAGTCAGGACCAGACAGTTCGCGGCGATGGCCACCAAATCGAAAACCGAACGTCGCTCACACTTCAGCACATCATCGGGCGTCGATCTGCCCATAGATTTCAATCCCGCAAACACTCAGCCGCTTGAATATGATCGCGACCTTGGCGATCCTGGGGAATTTCCGTACACGCGCGGCATCCGGCGCAATATGTATCGCGGTCGCCTGTGGACCATGCGGCAATACGCCGGTTATGCCACGGCCGAAGAGTCAAACGCGCGCTACAAGTATTTGCTTTCACAGGGCACGACTGGATTGTCGGTCGCCTTTGATTTGCCGACCCAAATTGGTCTGGACTCAGACGATCCGCTGGCGGTGGGCGAGGTCGGCCGCGTCGGCGTGGCCATCGATTCTCTGGAAGACATGCTGCGGCTCTTTGACGGGATTCCACTTGACGGGGTCTCGACTTCCATGACCATTAACGCGACCGCAGCAATCCTGCTCTGTCTCTATCTCGCGGTTGCACGTAAACAGCGCGTGGCGTTTCACCACGTGAACGGCACGATCCAGAATGACATCTTAAAAGAGTACATCGCCCGCGGCACTTATATATTCCCTCCCCAACCATCACTCAGATTGATCACCGACACATTTGCGTTCTGCGCCCGCGAAGTTCCGAACTGGAACACCATCTCGATCAGCGGATATCACATTCGCGAGGCCGGTGCGACCGCGGTCCAGGAGCTGGCTTTCACGCTGGCCGATGCGATCGCGTACGTGGAAGCTGCAATCAATGCGGGCCTGGAAATTGACGAGTTCGCCCCCCGTCTTTCATTCTTCTTCAATGCTCACAACAACCTGTTGGAAGAGATCGCCAAGTTTCGCGCCGCGCGCCGTTTGTGGGCCCGCATCATGCGCGAACATTTTCACGCGCGTGATCCGCATTCAATGATGCTGCGCTTTCACGCGCAGACCGCCGGCTCGACCTTGACGGCGCAACAACCGGAAGTCAACGTGGTGCGCACGACGATCCAGGCGCTGGCCGCGGTGCTGGGAGGCACCCAATCGCTGCACACGAACGCTATGGATGAGGCCTTGGCGCTGCCGACCGAGGAGACAGCGCGTCTGGCGCTGCGAACTCAGCAGGTAATCGGGTTCGAATCAGGAGTTGCCGATACGGTCGATCCACTCGCGGGCTCGTACGCCGTCGAAGAGCTGACCAATGAAGTTGAGCGCCGGACAATTGACTATCTTGATAAGATCGAGGCGTTCGGCGGCACCCTGCACGCGATCGAGTCCGGCTATATTCAGCGTGAGATCCAAAACTCGGCGTATGAATATCAGCGGGCGGTCGAAACTAAAGAGGCCATCGTAGTGGGCGTAAATCAGTTTCAGAATGAAACCGAGTCGAATGTCAAAACTCTGCGGGTCGATCCTGCAGTTGAGCTGGACCAGATTGAGCGGGTGCGTGCTTTGCGCCGCCGGAGAGATTCGAACGCAACTCAATTCGCCCTGGCCAGGCTACAAGAGGCGGCCAAGGGAACGGAAAATGTGCTGCCGAGAATCCTGGAATGTGTGGAAGCGTTCGCGACGGTCGGAGAGATAAGCAACCGCCTGCGCACCGTCTGGGGTGAGTATCGCGAGGCGGTGACCCTCTAAGTTGATCTGCAAAACTCCTGTTCGTTACCGTCAGTATTTCGAAAGAAAAAGGATTTTGAAATGAAGAATCTCAGTCTCGCCGCTAAACTTAACTTCCTCATCATTCTGTTCATTTTACCTGGTTCAGTGGCCGTGGTGCGGGCGCAGCCCGGTGGTGGGGGCGTGGCCGGTGGGGCTGCGAACGTCACTGGCACGATGAAGTTGCCGACAAAGAAACCCCCGCGCACCACCACTCCGAAACCGCGACCCGGGACCCAACCGAAGCCCGATAATTCAGCGCAAGTGGAAGATGCCTTGACCCTCGCGGACGATGAGCGTCAGGCCGGTCGCACTGAGGCAGCCGAACGCGGTTATCTCCTGGCGTCGAAGCTGGCCCCGAATGATCCGCGGCCATACCTGGGCTTGGGTCACCTCTACTACAACCAAAAGAAATACCCGGACGCGGAAAAATATTATGCGCAAGCGGCTACGCTGACCCGCGGCGACAGCGAGCCTTATGCCAGGTTGGCCTTCACCTATTCGGAAATGAAGAGGTTGCCCGAAGCACTCGCCGCAGCCCGTCGCGCGGTGACGGCACAGCCGGACAACTACTACGGTTACCTGGCATTGGGCTACGTACTCTCGCTGCAACAGAATTATGCCGAAGCCGAGAGCACCTATCGAAAGGCTGTGTCGCTGTCACCCCAGCCTTTGCTGGTGCTGCATTCGGAACTGGTGAGGATTCTTAGCGAACAGCGGCGCTATGCGGCCGCGCTGACCGAAGCGAAAACGGAAGTCGATATCGATCCGAAAAGTTCCTCAGCGCATTTCGACTACGCGATTATGCTGCAGAAGCTCGGAAGACTGGTTCCCTCATCTGAGCAGTATCTCGAGGTCATTAAGCTCCGTCCAAAAGATTCGGCGCCGCATTCAAACGTGGGCCTGATCTACTACATGACTGAGAATTTTTCCGCCGCGCGCGAACATTGGTCGGCTGCTATTTCCCTGGGAACGACTTACGATCCAGATCGGATAGGTTTGATGATTCTCGATGGCCGTCTGGCTGATGCGCGGCGAGAGTTGGAGGCCTACACGCAGAAAGCCCCCGACGACGAGGACGGGTGGTTAATGCTCGGCGACGTCTATCGCGCTTTGGGTGACGACGCCCGAGCCCGCGTAACCGATGCGCGTGCGGCCCAAATAGCGCCTGAATATGTGGGGCTGCGGCGACCCAACCTGCGCGCTCTGTCGACCTCCAGTCATGGCGCAGAAACTCCCAAAGGCTCATCAATCCCGGTACAGCTTGAGCGGGCTTATATGGCCCGGAACTATCCGGCGGCGGCAACGGATGTTATCAACCGGTTTGCGCCGGGTGATCGCACTGTGCACTGCATCGTCGACCTCAACCAGGCGCGTACCGGTACCCTGGTCCGCTTTATCTGGAAGACGGTACAAGTCGCGGATTCGCAAAACGAAGTAATCAAGACGGTCGACTACACTACTAAAGCGGGCGAAAGTGAAGTTCACGGAAATTTAACTCTGCCGCGCGACTGGCCGCGAGGAACTTACCGGACTGACGTTTACGTCAACAACGCACTGGTAAAAAGTGTTAATTGGTCAGTCGAGTGATGACCAAAGGGGAGCGAGGGTCGCGCCGTCAGGTTCGCGACCCTATCAGATAGTTATCCCCGCCAGCGGCCCTAAAATATCCGCCGGCTGTTCCGCAACAAGAATCCCAGGACCAATCCGGCAGCTGCGGAGATCAAAATCGCCTGGCCCGGTTTACGACGAGCATAGTCCTTTGCTTCGTCGGCAATTTCATTGAAGTTCTTCCCTTGCAAATCCTTGAACTTGTCACCCAGGACGCGCGCCTTGTCCTCGATGTAGTCGCCGGCGCGCGAGGCCGCGTCGGTGAATTTTCTGCCATATTCCTGGGCGCTGTTTGAGAATTCCGACATTCCGTTATCACCTCTGCAAATAATTGATTGATCAGGATTGTTCTCAGCGTGATTGTTAGCTGTTTCCATTTTTGCCTCCTTCCCGCAGGGAACAAACTCTGCATACGACGAAACCCGGCAGCGAGTTGCGAAAAAATGGGAAACGGCCGTTGTTGTGGATTGTGGTTTTATTTACCGGGACATCATGGCGCGAGGAATTGAAACCACGAAAATGACACGAAACAAGGACTTTGTTCGTCCAGGGTTCGTGGTTTCAATTTCTGTCGACAAAGCTGTCCCGGGAATTTCACTACGAAATGACAACTTCCAATTAGAACGCTGCCAACCGGCGCCTCTGCTTGACTTTCATTGTGAGGCAATGGTAAGTAAGCACTTACTTCAACAGACTCAGGTTTCACTTGCAAGTACAAAAAAGAATCACGGCGAACGGTACCAATGGGGCCCGCATGAGCGGCGAGAATCGGCGTCTGCAAATCCTGCGCGTGGCGATGCGCCTCTTTTCCCAGCGGGGATTTCGCGGCACCACTACCAAAGAGATCGCCCTGGCGGCGGGCGTTTCGGAAGCAATGGTGTTCCGGCACTTCGCGACCAAGGAGGAGCTTTACAGCGCCATCCTGGATCACAAAGCCTGCCTGCACGACAGCATGGATCCGCTGCAAGCGGTCGCCCACGCAATTGCCACCAGGGATGATCGCGCGGTGTTTGAAGGTCTGGCGCTGGACGCGTTGAATCAACATGATTGCGATCCGGAGTTTCACCGGCTGTTGCTGCATTCGGCGCTGGAAGAACATGAGCTGGCCCAGATGTTCTGGGAAAAAGTTGTCAGGCGCGGCTATCGCTCGCTGCGCGGTTACATTCGCGAGCGCCAGCGCGAAGGAGCCCTGAAGCACATTGAACCGCTGGTGGTTATCAGAGCCTTCGTCGGCATGATCATTCACCACTCGATGACGAACAATCTGTGGGACCGTAAACAGCAATTGCTGAAAATTTCGAACCGGGCAGCGGCCCGTCTGTTTACCGATATTCTCCTGCATGGCGTGGTGGCGGCTCCGGTCACTCGTCGGCGACCAAAAGTTACTCAAGGCAGAAAGCGATCGAACCGATGACCCGTTCCCAGTTCGTGAAATTGATAATGGTGCTGAGCCTGGCGACGATTGCCGGCGGCGCGCTGTCGGCTTGTAAGCGTTCGAATGGTCAGACAAACGGCGCGGCTTCGGCGAGCCCGACTCCGGCGGTCGTTGAAGTCAGCACGATGGCGGCCGTCTCACGACAATTGCCGCAATATTTCGAAGCTACCGGTAGCCTCGCCGCCAATGAACAAACCGACGTGGCCCCGGAGACCGCGGGCCGCGTGGCAGCAGTGGGAGTTGATATCGGCAGCTCAGTTAAACGTGGTCAGATGTTGGTACGTCTGGAAGACGCGGACTTCAAAGATCGAGTGCAGCAGGCGCAGGCCCAGCTTGATCAGGCTCGGGCCACGCTTGATCAAAACCGGGCGAAAATCGGATTGAAACCCGGGCAGAAGTTCAACCCGGAAAATGTTCCCGAAGTTGCCGCGGCGCGGGCCGCGCTTGATCTGGCAGATAAGAACTTGCGGCGTTATGAAAAGTTGCTGGAAAGCGGTGATGTGTCGCGGGCGACTTACGATCAGCAGAAGTCTCAGCGCGATCAGGCCTCCGAGCAGTACAAGGCCTTGATTCATCAGGCGGAACAGAATTTCGCCGCAATTGCCAATTCGCAGGCGGCGGTCGACGCTGCGCAATCGAATCTGTCTTTGGCGCAACGTAATCTGACCTACACGACGGTCACGGCGCCGATCGCGGGTTATGTTTCTGATCGGCCCGCCGACGTCGGTGAATACATTTCGCCGCAGCAGAAAGTCGCCACCCTGGTCAGTCTGAATCCTCTGCGCGTCCGCATCGACGTGCCTGAGCAGTCGATCCCGCAGATCCATCAGGGCGAGAGTGTTTCAGTCACAGTCTCTGCTTATCCCGATCGAAGTTTTTCAGGACGCGTGGCGCGCATCTCTCCGAACGTAACGGCTACTTCGCGCACGCTGACCGTGGAGGCCGATGTCGATAACCCGAATGCGGAACTGAAGCCCGGGCAGTTTGCGACCATTCGCGTGCTGTTGCCGCACAGTGCGCCGGCCGTGATGGTGCCGCAGCGCGCGTTGCGCACGATCTCGGGAGCGACTTATGTGTTTGTTGTCAAAAATGGCTTTGCCCAACAGCGATTAATCCAAAGCGGCCAAACCGAAGGCGACTTGGTAGAAATAAAGAGCGGCATCGCGACGGACGAAGTCGTGGCCATCAGCAATGTGGATCAATTGAGTGACGGAGTAGCAGTCAGGCAATGAGGTCCAATATCCAAAGTCTAAAGTCCAAAATGCGCTGCATTAAGTTTGGACGGTTGGACTTTGGACCTTGGACCTAGATTTTCATCATGCAAAAGCTAGCTGAGATTTGTGTTCACCGGCCGGTCTTCGCGACCATGATCATTCTGAGCATCACGGTCGTCGGGCTGTTCTCGTTTAATGCCCTGGGTGTCGATCTCTTTCCCAAAATCGATCTGCCGACCATCACCGTCACGGTTATAAATCCGGGCGCTTCACCTCAGGAAATTGAAACTGAAGTCACCGATAAGGTCGAAGGCGCGGTCAATACCATCAGCGGTATCGATGAACTGCGTTCGACGTCAGTCGAAGGTGCGTCACAGGTTTTCATCACCTTTCTGCTCGAAAAGAACGCCGACGTGGCGGCGCAGGAAGTACGCAACAAAGTCGATCTTATCGTCAACGACCTTCCGGCCACGGCCGAGCAGCCGATTGTCCAGAAGCTCGATACCGACGCGACACCTGTGCTGCGCATAGCAGTCTCGGGACCGCGCAGTCTGCGCGAAGTGACCGACATCGCCGACAAGCAAATCAAGCGCCGGATCGAATCGATCAACGGCGTCGGTAGTGTCGATATCGTCGGCGGCCGCTTGCGCGAAATCGAAGTCTGGGTCGACCCCGACAAGATGCGCGCTTTCAACGTCACCGCAGCTGACGTCGCCAACGCGGTTAAGTTGCAAAACATGGAAGTGCCCGGAGGGCGCGTTGAGAACGGCCAGCGCGAACTGACAGTCCGCACGATGGGGCGCCTCATCGACCCAACGGAATTCAACAACCTCGTCGTCGCCAACCGCGGAGCTTATTCCGTGAAGCTGAGCGACATCGGCTATGCCGAAGACGGAGCGGAAGAACAGCGCACGGAAGCGCGTCTGAACGGGCAGCCGGCAGTCACGCTCGTAGTTTCAAAACAATCGGGGCAGAACACAGTCGCGGTGGCGGAAGCAGTGAAGGAGCGGCTTGTGGAACTGCAGCCGACACTGCCGCGCGACATCAAAACTCAGCTGGTCGGAGACCAGACTATTTTTATTAAAGCGGCGCTGCATGCAATAAACCTGCATCTGGTTGAAGGCAGCATCCTGGCGGCGATCGTGGTCTTTGTCTTTCTCTGGAGTTTTCGTTCGACCATTATCGCTGCGATTGCTATACCGACCTCAATTATTGCCACCTTCGGTTTGATGGCCGCGATGGGGTTCACGCTGAACCAAATCACGATGCTGGCGTTGACGCTGATGGTCGGCATTGTGATCGATGACGCGGTGGTCGTACTGGAAAACATCTTTCGCTTTATTGAAGAGAAAGGTATGCCTCCCTTTCAGGCCGCCATCGAAGGGACGCGCGAGATCGGGCTGGCCGTGACCGCGACCACGCTCTCGTTGCTCGCGGTGTTCCTGCCCGTTGGATTCATGGCCGGGATTGTGGGCCGCTTCATGTCGTCGTTCGGCTTTACGTCTTCATTTGCGATTGCGGTTTCATTGCTGGTCTCATTCACGCTGACGCCGACCCTGGCAGCTCGTTTGATCAAGCGCAAGCAGCTGCCGGCCGGACCCGGCAAGCATCCCGTCTCTCCGCAGTCAGGTGGAGAAAGGACCTCGCTGGCCCAATTCAAGGACAAATACAATCAGGCGCAGTCGAAGGAAGGCCGTTTCTATCGCCCGATCGATCGCACCTATACCTGGATGCTCAAGTGGTCCATGGCCCATCGATGGGCGATCGTGGTGCTGTCGCTACTGGTGATCGTGAGCATCCTGCCGTTGTTTAAGTACGTCGGCAAAAACTTCCTGCCGGTCGACGATCAAGCGCAATTCGAGATCAATGTACGCGCGCCCGAAGGTTATACACTTTCGGCCACCTCTGCGCTTGCTGAACGCATGGCTGCCGACACCAGGAAGTTACCCGGTGTGACCGACACGCTGGTGACCATTGGCAGCGGGCAGCAGCAGGTCGTAAACCTCGCGAATATTTATGTGAAGCTATCGCCAATTGAGGAACGAAGCCTCTCGCAGAACGATCTGATGCTGCGCGCGCGCTCGGAAATTGTCGGCAAATATCTCAAAGAATTTCCCGATCAGCTGCGCACGAGCGTCAACCCGGTAGCGGCCATCTCGGGGGGCGGCTCTCGCAACTCCGATATTCAGTTTGTGATCGGCGGACCCGATCTGGACAAACTGACAAAGTATTCGGATGACATGCTGGCGAAGATGAAGACAATTCCCGACCTCGTCGACGCCGACTCGTCGCTGATTTCGGGCAAGCCTGAACTGCGGGTAGAAATCGACCGCGCACGGGCCGCGGACCTGGGGGTGCGCATCGGCGACATCGCGCAATCGCTTAACACGATGGTGGCCGGCGAAAAAGTTTCGACATTCAATGCCGGCACCGACGAGTACAACGTAAGGGTGCGGGCAACCGGCGAATTTCGTGCGAACGCCGACAGCCTGAGGCGTTTAATGGTGGCCTCGCAAAAAGTTGGCTGGGTGAGTCTGGATAATCTGGTCCATGTCGAAGAGTCGACCGGACCCTCGGCGATTGACCGGCTTAACCGCCAGCGCCAGGTGACCCTTACGGCAAACGTAAAACCCGGCGGCTCGCAGGCTGCAATCATCAATCAACTGACCCAGTTCGCCAGGGACGAGCATATGGACACGGCCTACACGACGGGCCTGGCCGGCCGATCGAAAGAACTCGGGCGCACGGGTTATTACTTCCTGCTGGCGATCATTCTGTCGTTCGTCTTCATGTACATGGTCCTGGCGGCGCAGTTCGAATCGTTCATTCACCCGATCACGATTTTGCTGACCCTGCCACTCGCGATCCCGTTCGGCATCGTTTCGCTGCTGGTGACCGGTCAAACAGTCAACATTTTCTCAGGCCTTGGTTTATTGCTTCTTTTTGGCGTGGTCAAGAAAAACGCGATTTTGCAGATCGACCACACGAACGGACTGCGCAAAAAAGGAATGGAGCGGTTTGATGCCATCATTCAGGCCAATCGCGATCGTTTGCGCCCGATCCTGATGACGACAATTGCGCTGGTCGCCGGCATGATGCCGCTGACACTTTCGAGCGGGCCGGGCTCCGGTACTAATCGATCTATTGGCGTGCTGGTCGTTGGCGGCCAGTCACTCTGCCTTTTGCTGACGCTCTTGGCGGTGCCGGTCTTCTATTCGTTGTTTGACGATCTCAGCCGCAGTCGCGTCTGGTCGCGTCTCGGGGTGTTGTTTGGCGCGGTATTTGGCAGGGCGCGCCGTCGTGCCGCGACTGCGACTGCCTCATTACTGAGTTTGATTACTAAGCAATGAAGAGATCGAGTAGGTGCGTTGTCAATCAAGCTCGATCAAAAGGATCTACTATGAGGTTATTAGATCGTTTCATTTCGCGCCTTTGGCGCAGCACCTGGCGAGCCTCCGGCTTTCCGTGGGCGAATGTATTCAAACCAAGCGAAGCTACGCTTCGCCAGATCCGAAGCGGAGCTTCGGAGGGATGGGCACGGGCGCCGGTGAGCCAGAGGCTCACCGCAAGGTGCTGCGCCAAAGGCACATTATCTCTGTCGCCGAATTCAATTGGTTTGGCCTCCGCCCTGATGCTGATGTTTGCATCTGTAGCTGTTAGTCAGCAAGTTGCGCAGACACCCGCGAACTCACCTTCACCCGTGGTCTCGGCGCAACAGACCGTTAAGGTCCCGGCTATCGCCGTCGATTATAAAGGCGACACCAGCTCGCCTTTGCCATCGTTGACACGGGTTGGCGTCGACACGACTGATCAGCAGCCGCTTAGCCTGCGAGACGCGATCGCCCTGGCGCTCCGAAACAATAAGGACATTGAGGTCGCGCGCGACAACGTAAAGATTGCCGAATATGATCTGATCACCGCGCGAGGCTCCTACGATCCGCGACTCACGGCGCAGAATTATTTCGAACGCATCGAGACGCCGGCCACCAGTGTGCTCAGCGGCGCGTCACGGCTCGAAACCGACGACATTACCGGGACCGCGCGCTTCGAGGGTCTCTCGCCGAAGTATGGCGGCAGCTATCACATCGATTTCTCATCCGTTCGTTTGAACAGCAATAGCGTTTTTAATGTGCTGAATCCTTCGTACCCGACGGCGCTCACCTTTAGCTATGTGCAGCCGCTGGTGCGCGGGCTGCGGTTCGATTTGCCCCGGCGGCAGATCGAGGTCGCCAAGAAAAATCTTTCCCTCACCGATGCGCAGTTTCGCCAGCGCGCGATCGAAGTGATCACTAATGTGCAGCATTCTTACTGGGACCTGGTGTTCGCATTGCGCAACCTCCAGATTCAACGTGACTCACTGACCGATGCGCGTGAGCAGCTGGCGCACAACCGTCGCATGGTGGCTGAAGGGTCGTTGGCCCCGATTGATGTCGTGGCCGCAGAGACTCAGGTGGCGAATTTTGAACAGTCGGAGTCCAGCGCGCTCGAAGACGTCAACCGCACCGAAAACAACTTAAAGAACATGATTGCTGAGAATCAGCAGGCCAGGCTGTGGAACCTGTCGATCATTCCCAGCGATCAGGTCGATCTGACTGTGCCGCAGATCTCTTTGCCTGATGCTTTGAAACTGGCTACAGATAATCGTCAGGAGTTGAAGCAGTCGGATCTGGCGCGCGAGATCAATCTGCTCGATCAAAAGCTTTATCGCGATCAAAGTAAACCTGAAATCGATATCGTCGGCAGTTACGGCATGACCGGTAATGCGGGCACACAAGTAACCACTCCGAACCCGCTGACCACCAGCAACGATCAACTGCGCACGCGCGTAAACGAGTTGTCGGCGCTCTCAGGGCTACAGCCGTTGCCGGCGCCGCCCACCGTCACGATCCTCCCGGACCTGTTCGGCGGATATTTTCAATCGCTGTCGAACCTGGGTTCGAACCAATTCAACAACTTCCGCGTCGGCGTTTCGATCAGTTTGCCGCTCCATAATCGCACCGCAGAAGGCCAGCTGGGGCATGCTGTGGTTGAGGGGCAACGCATCGCTACTCAACGCGAGCAACTGGAACAGTTGATCCAGGTCGAAGTGCGGAATGCGTTGCAAAGTTTGAGCACGACTGAAGCGCGTCTCCGATCGGCCGCGGTAGCCAGATCGACTGCCGAGCAGCAATACGAAAGTGAGAAACGCAAGCTGGACGCAGGACAATCAACCGTTTTCCTGGTGCTGGAAAGACAGACAGCGTTAGCGGTGGCGCGGGGTAACGAGCTGCGGGCCCAGACGGATTTGAATAAAGCTATTGCTGAACTGCAACGGGCCACCGGTAATTCGCTGACGGCGAACAACGTCACCGTCACGGCCCATTGATCGATTCGATCAGGAGTCCGGAAACATGCAGCGGAAGAAACTTCCCCGAGTAATTCTTCTCCTTGCAGCGCTGGCCGTCTTGGTAGCCGGCGGCTTCCTCGTCTGGTGGTTTTTAATCCGGCAACCACCTGTGCCGCACAATATAATCGTTCTCAGCGGTCGTATTGAAGGAGACGATTCGACGGTCGCCACCAAAACCGCGGGCCGGATTCGCGAAATTCGCGTGCGCGAAGGTGACGTAGTAAAAGCCGGCGATGTGATTGCGTTGCTTGATGCAGATCAAGCGTCGGCCCGCGAGCAGCAGGCGCGCTCTGCTTCGCAAGAGGCAGCGGTGCGCGTCACCAGGTCGCAACAGCAGATCTCAGTTCTACAGGAGCAGCTGAAGCAGGCGAATCTCAGCGTGGACCAGGCCAGGGAGGATGCCGAAGGACGGGTGCACCAGGCCGAGGCGCAGGTCGCAACCGCCGAAGCGAATCTGGCGCAGGCGCAGGCGGGTTATGACCAGGCCCGTTACGACGTCGAGCGTTTTACGAAATTAGCGCGCAGCGGTGATGTTTCCGATCGGCAGCGCGAGCAGGCGCGCACGGCTGCTGAGAGTCAGGCGGCCATAGTCGAATCGGCTAAAAGACAGCTCGCCGCGGCCCACGCCGCGTTGACTACGGCGCGGGCAAATTTGAAGAACCCTCCCATCAAATCTTCTGCCGCTGCGGCAATCCAGAAACAGATTGATCAGGCGCAGTCAGACGTCGCCGCGGCCCAAGCCGACGCCGAGCGATCGCGCGCGCAGGTAACAGAAGCGACCGCGAACGTTTCCGATTTGACTGTGCTTGCCCCATTCGACGGCACGATTGCGACCCGAGTCGCGGAACCGGGGGAAGTAGTCTCGCCGGGAGCTGCCATCGTGACGATGATCGATCTCAACAAAATTTATCTGCGTGGTTTCGTGCCGGAAGGAGATATCGGGCGAGTAAAGTTGGGCCAGCCCGCGCGCATTTACCTTGATTCGAGCCCGAAGACTCCAATCGACGCAACTGTTTCGCGCATCGATCCGGAAAGTTCGTTTACTCCGGAAAACACTTACTTTCGGGATGAGCGTGTCAAGCAGGTCGTGGGAGTTAAATTACTGATCACCCATCCAAGCGGCGCTGCCAAACCCGGTATGCCCGCCGATGGCGAGATTCTGGTCGAAGGCAGCAGCTGGCCTCGGGACACGGGCCGGCGATAACCGTAAGCGCTGAAGGCGCGACATATGTCACCTCGAGATACTAAACGTAGCGCGGAGTTGTCTTTCCTGACGATCATATATTCGCGCTTTCAGCGCTCGGTCCCGTTCTCCGAAAGCTCCCGGCCCGTTGGGCGGGGGCTATTACATTTCGCGCCTTTGGCGCTGACCGATCTCACCCAGCTCTGAGGACATTGGTACAGAGGCAATGGAAAATTTAGGCTTTAGCACAAGCACTTCTCAGCCGGCACCTCCCCTGCTAACAACCATCAAACACGATTCGCACATCGCCATAGAGGTTAGTGATCTGCATAAATCATATGGCCCGATCCATGCGGTGCAGGGGATCGATCTGGAAGTAAGAAAAGGTGAGATCTTTGGTTTGATCGGTCCCGACGGCGCCGGAAAGACTTCAGTTTTTCAAATCCTCGGAGGGGTGATGCAGGCGAGCAGTGGCGAGGCATGGATGCTGGGCCAAACGGCCCGTGACGCGCGCTCGTACGTCGGTTATCTTACGCAGGCCTTCAGTCTTTATCACGATCTCACCGTTGCCGAGAACCTGCGCTATATCGGCGAACTGCGCCGCCTGTCGGACGCAGATATCGTTAATCGAGGCGCCCGTTATCTACAGATGTTTGGCATGGATCGTTTTACGGGCCGCCTGGCGGGCAAGCTCAGCGGCGGTATGAAGCAAAAACTGTCGCTCGCCTGCGCACTGATCATCGAACCGAAGATCCTCTTGCTGGACGAGCCTACCACCGGCGTCGATCCGGTTTCACGGCGCGAATTCTGGGACGCGCTTGCCGCGCTCTCGAGTCAGGGAATTACGATCGTAATTGCCACCCCGTACCTCGACGAAGCTGAGCGTTGTCACCGCGTTTCGCTGATGCATGAAGGACGCATACATCAAACCGGAACGCCGCGCGAGTTGCGGGACCATCTGGGACTGCAAAGGCTAATAGTTCGCGCCGCAGAGTTGAGCCGGGCTGAAGATCTGCTCGATCTGACTGCGGGTATTGATGATGCGCAAAGATTTGGCGATCACCTGGACGTCATGGTCAAAGACTCGGTGGCGGGTGAGAAAGTCACCCGTGAAACACTGCAGCTGGCGGGCATCCCGGTCGCCGAGATTAAACTTGCCGCACCTACCCTGGAAAATTCCTTTGTCGCGATGCTGCGGCATGTTGAGGACGAAGTGCGGGCGACGCCGTTTCCCGTCCAGCGCAAATTTCAGGATCGCCCGAGCGAGGCAGTTGCGATTGGCGCGCGTGACCTGGCAAAAACGTTTGCCGACTTTGAAGCAGTCAAAGGCATTAGCCTCGAAGTTAAGTATGGCGAGATTTACGGCCTGCTGGGCGCGAACGGAGCAGGCAAAACGACTACGATCAAAATGCTCTGTGGCTTGCTGGAACCTACGGGGGGCGAGGCTGAACTGGCCGGCGAACGCGGTTCGTTGCGATCGAGCAAGGTCAGACAACGCGTTGGCTATATGTCGCAGAAGTTCTCGCTTTATGACGATCTAACGATTGAAGAGAACCTGGATTTCTTTGCCGGAGTCTATCGGGTGCCGCTCGCCGGGCGCGCTGAGAAGAAGCGCTGGGTTTTGTCTTTCTCGGGATTGCAGGATCGCGGCAAACAGATGACCGGCAGTTTGCCGGGTGGTTGGAAGCAGCGGGTTGCGTTTGGCGCCGCCGTGATGCACGAACCGAGCGTGCTCTTTCTGGATGAGCCTACGTCGGGTGTCGATCCGCTGGCGCGGCGCGCTTTCTGGAAGATGATCAATAGCTTTGCCGATCGTGGGATGGGGATCCTGGTAACCACGCACTATCTCGAAGAGGCGGAGCAGTGCAACCGGCTCGGCTTGATGGTCGCCGGCGAATTGGTGGCGCAGGGCACACCGTCCGACTTAAAGGCACAGCAGCATGGCTACGTGGTCGAACTGATTACCAACGCGCCGCAGCGCGCCAACAATCTGCTGAAGAGCCGGATGGAAAGTTGGCGCGTGTCGCTCTTTGGCGATCGTTTGCATGTGGTGATGGAAGAGGATAGCGAGATTGCCATCGGACAACTGACCGAGCAACTGGCGGGTGAGGGCATACAGGTAGTCAGCGCCGCCCGCGTGCCCTATTCACTGGAAGATGTGTTCATTGCGATCGTCGAGAAGATGAGGAAGGAAGGAAAGAGCGCAGAGGAGTGATCGACCGTGGCACGGGCGTCCCGCCCGTGGTCCACGCGCAAGATGCGCGTGCCACAGCCATGAAAAGAATTCGGGCCCAGGTAAAAAAGGAGCTCACGCAATTGTGGCGTGATCGTCTGACGCTGGCGTTGGCCCTCGTATTGCCGGTCCTGCTTTTGCTTTTGCTCAGCAAGGCCACTTCACTTTCAGTGAGGGACATTCCCGTGGTGGTGCAGGATCTCGACAAGACACCAATGTCACGGCAATACCTCGAGACGGTGGGCGCATCGCTTTCATTTAATCTCACCGCGTTGCCGCCGAACATCGCGCCTGAAAGAGCGTTGTTGCAGAACAATGCCCGGGCCGCAGTGATTATTCCACCGCAGTTCGAACGCGATGTGCTCCGCGGTAAGAATGCCGAAGTGCAATGGCTCATTGACGGTACGGACGCAAACACGGCCAACATCATGCGCGGCAAGGCAGCCGCGGTCACTCAGGCGTTCACCGCCCAGATCCAGCCAGCCGTTCAACCGGCCGTCCAACCGCAAATTCGCTACTGGTTCAATCCCGGACGTGAAGATTTGAAGTACTTTGGTCCCGGTGTGCTGGCATTCGGCATGGCCATGTTCCCGCCGCTGCTGGCCGCGCTGGCAGTCTCGCGCGAGGGCGAGTTGAAAACCATTCTGCAAGTCTATGTGTCCAGCATCACCGCCTTTGAATACTTACTCGGAAAAGTAATCGCCTACACCATTGTCGCGTGGGGTGAATGGATGCCAGCATGATCGTGTTGTTCGTGCTCTTTGGTTTGAGGCTGGCCGGAAACCCGATGCCGTTGCTCCTGACAACCTTCTTCTATCTGTTCTGCACGACCTCGTTTGGCATGATGTTGGGAGCGGCAATTCCGAATCAGGCCGCCGCGATTCAGGCGACGCAACTCGGCGGGTTCCTGACTTCATTTTTGTTGTCGGGTTACATCTTTCCGGTCGAAAACATTCCCCAGCCGTTGCGCTCTCTGTCCTACATCGTACCCATGCGTTACTACCTCGAAGTAATTCGCGATGCCTTTCTGCGCGGAGGTGGTTGGGCCGCGGTTTGGCCGGCGCCGATCGCGCTGGCACTCCTGGGCGGCTTCTTTTTCTGGCGCGGCTGGTCGGTGATGAAAGATATGCAAGTAAAGGCGTAGGACTTTGTGCTTTGTACTTCGTGTTTGTTCGTGCGATTTCGTGGATCGTTCGCTGAACTCTGCAGGCAACGTTTGGAGGGTCATGGTACGAAAGAACGAGGTATCGTCCCGTGGTACCGCTTAGCAACGCTGAGCGGACTATCCACGAAATCACACGAACGACCACGAACAAAGCACGAAGTACCAAATACAAAGTACAAAGTACAAAGCCACAAGCATTAACATGTTCAAGGCCCTGTTTAACTTACGTATCTGGTCTCTTTTCGTAAAAGAGTTTCATCAGATCCGGCGCAATCGCCGCCTCGTCATCCTGCTGATCATTCCGCCCACTCTCAACATCGTTTTGTTCGGCCTGGCCCTTAATCCGACTTTTGAAAATCTGCAGTTGGGGGTGGTTGATTACAGTCGCACGCCTGAGAGCCGCGAATTGATTTCCGCGTTTACCGAAGGTCTGGTATTTAAGACTCATGCCTACTATGCCTCGACGCAAGAGTTGGGTGACGCAATCGGCCGCGGAGAGCTCGATGCCGGTCTCGTGCTTCCGTCTGATTTTGCCGAGAAACGGCAGCGCCACGAAACCGTCAACGTGCAGCTGCTGGTAGATGCGGTCAACGCGAACACCGCGACGATTTCCGGTGGGTACGCCGCGCGTATCATTGCCAGTTTCAATCAGAAGATCGCGATGTCACAGCGACCGCAAACACAAACAGCTGATTCGGCCGCGAGCGAGGTTACGTTGACGACCAATCCGGCGGCGCGGGTGATCATCACGCCGCGTCTGACTTTGCTTTATAACCCGGGCTTGAAAAGTTCTTGGTTCATCACCACCGGGATGATCGGGCTGCTGCTGGTTCTACAGGGCTCGGTCGTTTCATCCGCTTCACTGGTGCGCGAGAAAGAGATCGGCACGATCGAGCAATTGCTCATGACGCCGGCGCGCAACTCGGAGATAATCCTGGCCAAAGTAGCCCCGATTTTTCTGCTGCTGTCGTTTGATATCGCGTTGGCACTGATCGTGGTGCGGCTCGCTTTCGGGGTTCCGGTGCGCGGTAGCCTGCTGTTGTTTTTCTTTTCCGCCTCGCTCTGTATTCTGTGCGGTATTGGCCTCGGGATGATGATTGCCACCTTTACCCGCACCCAACAACAGGCGCAACTAATGAGTTTCTTCACCAATCCGCCGCTGGCACTGTTATCAGGCGCGACGACGCCCGTCGAAGCGATGCCGAACTGGTTGCAACCCGTTACGGCTGTGAATCCGGTCAAACACTTCGCGATTATTTCGCGCGGGATTCTTTTGAAGGGAAGCGGAGTCGAGGTGCTTTATCCGCAGTTGCTGGCGCTGGCGGTGATTGCCGTGGTCATGGTCTCGGTGAGCGCCTGGCATTTTCGCAAGCAGCTGCGGTAGGTTGCGGGATTAGAATTCGGTGGCCATCGTAGAGATGGTGGACCACGTGGACATGGCAGAGCCATCAGGAAAAGAGCTTTCTTCCAATCGTCAGTCTTGCCCGCCTTCACAACTCTGTCATATTCTGCTGCGGCCCGATTGAGCTGAGCGGCACATGATCCTCCGCCTGATTCCTTTCCTGCGCAATTTGTTTTGCGTCGCTTCGAGCGCTCGCGCTGAACGTCTGCCTATAAAAATCTACGCCTCAGCTGACGGCCTCGGGAGCAGCTTCGTCGATTATTTGATGCGCGACTCGCGTGGTTTCATGTGGTTCTGTACGCGTGACGGCTTGAGCCGGTTTGACGGCGCGCGCTTTGTTACCTATCGCGTCGGCGACAAGAACGCGCCGCCCCGTATCGAAGGGATTTATCAAACTCGCGATGGCAACTACTGGATTACCACTACGGGCGGAACCTACCGGTTCAAGGCCGCAGCGGTGCTCGAGGTGGCGTCAAATTCCGTGTTCCGCCAGAAGGAACAGAATGGGGCGTTTGTGCTGATGCAGTACTTTGGTTACCTGCGTCGCGATCCGGACACGGCTCCGGACAACGATCTGAGCGGCTACAATTTCTGGCTGAACAAACTGAATCAATTCAACGGCGATTACCTCGCTGCCGAAATGGTCAGATCGTTTCTGGTCTCGCTCGAATACCGGCAGCGATTTGGTCAGTAAAATGATCAGTAGACAGGATTGACAAGATTAACAGTGCCGGCGAGCGGATCTGTTTAGTACCCCGAGCGCTAGCGAGGGGATCAAACGGTCAAGTGTTGGGTCCAGCGAACGAACGGCCTGGGATATCGAGTCAGTAGGAAGAAGCTCTGGATCGAGAAGGATCTCAAAGACGCGATCGTTTAGATTGCATGTGAACAGGGTGAGCACATGCCTTGCTTGATCTTATGATCCCCTCGCTAGCGCTCGGGGTACTAAAGAGATCCCCCTCGCTAGCGTGACCCAACGCCTTTTCTTGCTACTTCGTGTGATTTCGGGGGTCGCTTTTAATTGCGCCAGGAGACAATCCACGAAATCACACGAACACAATCGAAGATTTGTTGACGCCCTCGCGTTGCTCTCAATACTGCTGGAAGCATGCGGCAGCGCCAAAACACACCACAATGGGAAGTGATCTGAGACCGTCAACCGGCGATCGATCTCGAAGCTTTGCGAAGTCAATCCGCGCAGCCATAACCAGTCGAGCTTTAAGTCCACGTCGAATACGACGGCGCTTCGCTTGAAGGTAGGTTCATTGTCGGGGAAGGGCGTGGCGAATTCTTCTTTAGTGAATAACCGGCGTGCCTGCTCGACCGTCGCTGGTTCCCAACTATTAAAGTCTCCCATGATAATGGCCGGTGTAGTTTTCGGAAACCGCTTCAGGTCGTCGAGCACGGCGCGGAACTGATCGATCTTTTGCTCTACCGGAATGCGTGTTTCCGAATGGACCGAGTAGATACGCACGTCGCGCTTATCGATCGTTACCGTGGCTCCCAGCGCGACCCGCCAACGACCACCCGGCCCTTCGTGAGGCAGCACGATGCGCGTCACGTCGCGGAGCGGGTAAGGACTCAGAATTTCAACGCCGGTTTCTTCTTCCTTCTCTTTACCTGATTTGGGCAAAGGCGGCGCGGCCCAGGCGTAGTACATCCCGAGAGCGTCCGCCAAAGCTCGCGCGTTGTTTGTTTTGCGAGTTCTTTCCTTTGCCCGATCTACTTCCTGAAGCGCGATGAGCGATGCCTGTTTCGCCCTCAACCAATCCGCAATTTGTTGCAGCTCGGGCCCAGCGCGCCAGCGAATGTTGTAAGTCACAACGGTGATCTGTGTGGGAGCCTTCGCATGATCCGCCACCCTGGGTGCGCGGCCTGTCTCGAGCAAATTAGTCTCTTGCGGAAAACTTAAGAGGGGTAGCAGGAGGATGGCGGCGAATGACGACTG
>AP72_2010_repI_A001DRAFT_1000080_pt1 | contig 19320 bp, 16 predicted proteins | sample AmaPasrepliIA001_FD_9535 | JGI IMG/M metagenome (IMG submission 9535)
GCGGCTGGTTGCATTGCGCACGGTCGCACCGGATAATCCACACATCTGGGACGAGCCACGCTTTCGAGATTCTGATTCGCGGTCCATCACACATTGGGGGTCGAAGCCCGCCGAAGGAGGGCCCATTGTTGCACCTGGCAAGTACGTTGTTCGCCTGAATGTTGACGGCCAATCCTTCTCGCAGCCCATGACCGTCGAGCGAGACCCGCGCATTACAGCCTCCGATTCTGATGTCGACCAATCAGTCAAGACACTACTCACCATCCGGGACGACATCAGCCATGTCTCGGATACCGTCAACCGAATTGAATGGCTGCGAAAACAAATTGAAGATGTAAAAGCCATGCTGCGTCCGCCCAAGAAAAAAGAGGAAGAAAAGAAAGAGGTTCCTGCGGATGAAGAAGACGAGTATGAGGGGCCGAAGTTCGAACCCGCTCCGCCCCAGGTTATAAGCGAGGCTGAGATGAAGCGCAGATCCGATCTGCTCAACGCCGCCGAGGCCCTTGACAAGAAACTGCTGTCCATTGAGCACAAGCTTGTTTCCCAGGCACTGCTCAATAGCGATGACAAATATTTCGTGGAACCTTATAAGGTTTATCTGAACCTGATCTGGTTGAACGCAGAAGTCGGAACAGGCGGAGGAGATGTGGCTGGCGGTGCTGATTTCGCTCCGACCGATACACAATTGGAGTTGCTGAAAACATTCGAGAATCAAATGAGCGAAGCGGACGCGGAGTTCCACAACTTCGTAAGAGAAGATGTACCGGCTTTCAATCGAACTTTAAGCGACTTCGGTGCATTAACCCTGACTGTCACCCCAAGTCAAGGAGAGGGTAATTGACGGCAACCTTTCGGAATGTCATGGCGGGCGACTCTACTTGCTTTGCAGCGGTTTGATCCTACCCTGCAAGTGATAACCGAAGAAGTCATCCACACGGTGCCATGCATCGTCGAGTACATGTGCGCGTGTGAAGTAATGAAATTCGCCGGGATACATCATGTAAGAAAGAAAAGCCCCTTTGTTTTGCTTGAGCGCTTCGTCAATCAGCCAGACGGATTCGAGATAGGGAACGTTGACGTCAGCCGTGCCGTGCAGCACCAGCAGTGGACGCTCCAGCCGATTGATGTGCGAGATCGGTGAGGCCCGCGCATAGACTTGTGGATTCTGTTCCGGAGGCCCGATGCGGCTCTCGGTCCAGTCACCGTGATAAGGGTCCGAATAGTACATGACATAATCCACCACGCCAGCGACGTCCACGCCGGCCCTGAATAGCGTGGGTTGGTCGGTCATGGCGATCAGCGTGAAGAAACCACCGTAACTAAGTCCCCAAATACCGATACGATCGGTATCTACGTAAGGTAGAGTCTTCAGAAAATTCGCAGACATCCAGGCATCCTTGGCATCCTTCCCGCCGACGTCCATGTAGACGCCGTTGCGCCAGTCCCGGCCGTAGCCAATGCTCCCACGATAATCGGGAGCGAAGACGACATAACCCTGCTGAAGCAAATATTGGTGAAAGCTGTAATAGACAGCGTAATTCCGCTGTACGTGCCAGCCGTCGTAATTCTGATTCACGCCATCGCCGTGGACCCAAATGATGGCGGGGTGTTTTTTTGAACGGTCGAGATTGCGAGGAACGAAGAGCCATCCGGGCACAGGCTTGCCATCGGCACCTGGAAAGTGCACGAACTGCGGCTCGACGAATTCTGATTTGTCAATGCTGGCGGGCATCGAGACAGAAAGGCGAACCGGCTTTGCGTTCGGCTTGGCTTCGGCGACAAAGAAATCAGCGCTGTTGCGGGTATCAGTGTGCTGGTACACAAGCCGTTTGTCGTCCGCGGACCAGTGCGGTTCGATGTTGGTGCCATCGCCTCCTGTTATATACGTGATCGTTGCGTGGGCCGGATCGCTACCGATCGCCGCGATGCCGATCTGGCGCTCTCCGGGGCGATCTGGCTCGTTGGCATCGAACGCGATGCGTGTACTGTCATGCGACCAGGCTGGCCGCCAAGCTTCGAAGTGCCCCTTTGTTAGCTGAGTGGCCTCTCCACCTGAAGCCGACACTACGTATAAATGATCCCATCCATCGCGGTCGCTGAGGAATGCGATCCATTTACCGTCTGGTGAAGGCCAAGGCTGTGCGCCTGCCTCGCCCCAATCAGGGATACTCCAAAATTGCCCTTCCGTAATTTCGTAGACGGAGCGCAGTGGTCCGCCGGACGCGTCAGCAACATAGATGGTGTACGTCTTGAAGTTGCCAACGTGATCGAAAACAAGATGGCTATTATCGAGCCAAGCCAGACCGCCATATTCGGTTTGGGTGCCAATGGCCACGGGCCGGCCGCTGCCGAGCCGGACCGCATAAATCTGTCCGGGCCTGTACTCTGAGGTACGGTAGATGATCTTCGCGCCTGAGTACGAAGGCGCTTCGTCGTGATGAATGACCTTCGCCCCCGCTGTGTACGCAAGCGTATTACCGTCTGGGGACCAAACAATGCCACGGATGCCGATCTCATCGCTGGCAACTGGAGTTTCGCTGCCATCGGCCAGCGAACGCACGATCAGTTCGCTATGCCGTGAACTTTCTTCATCCGATTCACGCTTCGAACGGACAAATGCCACGCGCGCGCCATCAGGTGACAGAGAAAAATCGGATTCTCCTGTGTCAGTCCAAACCGCTTTCGGCGCACTTCCAGAAACTGCAACCTGCCACAGATTACCACTGCGCTCGAAGTAGACTTTCTGCGAGTCCTCGCTCCAGAAGATGCTCTCCACACCTCCTTCTGGAAAAGAAGTCAGTTGGGTCGGCTGACCACCGCCGGTGGAATCGGCTAAGTAGACATTCGAAACGCCGGCTCGATCCCAAATAAACGCGACATATTTACCGTTCGGGGCCCAGACCGGGTTGGACGGATGCTTGATGTCTATCAGTTGCTCGATCGTCAATGGCGCAGTTTTGACCTTTGCTTGTCCCAAACCGAATTGCGCTAGCATCACGGCGATTCCGACAGTGAATACCATCGATCTTCTGGCCACTTGAATGGGCCTCCTAGACAGTTTTGAGAAGAGAGTTTGGGAAAAAAATTTGAGCGGGTAAGCAGCGAACTGCCTTACCCGCCATTTAACGAACTACCGGTAACCGACTGCCAAAGCTCTTAGAACGTAACCCGCAAGCCAAAGCGCGTCGCGTAAGGGTTAATGGTGGCATACGGAAACAAATAGAGAGAACCATAGCTAGGGACTTCACCGATTACGGTCTGCGCGTTCGTCACATTGAAGAAATCCGCCGTCGGAGTAAGGTGCCATCGATCTTGGATCACAAACTCACGCGAGAGCCTCAGGTTCAGCATATTCACGCTGGGAAGACGCTGGACTCCGGCCGGTTGAAGGATGACCGATTCTCCGACGTTCACCCCTTGTCCGTTCTGCACCTCGAAGAGCTCGGTTGGCTGGAAGGGGAAACCCGTATAGTGCTGAAAGTTTACGCTGGTGCTCAGCTTCCAGGGCAATTGGTAGATTCCGTCAATCTTGAAGACATAGGTCGCATCAAGGTTTAGATAGTTATTGTTCCGGTTGATGTTATTGTTGGGATCCGTGAAATTATCACTAAAGGCCTGGTCCGAATACCCTCTCCCATACACGCCCTTCTGACGCTGAATCGTGAAGCCCGCAAGGACCTGCCATTTGTGAGTGAGTCGCTTGACCGCGGTGAATTCCAGCCCATGGTAAGAATTGTCATTGAGTTGAGGCACGTTCGTGACAACAAAGTTAAATGCTCCGTATCTTGTGGAGTCGGAAGGTGCAAAACTGAATAAAGTCAGCGGCTGGTTCGTGATGGGATTGATTATCGGTTGACCGTCGATCGTCGTAACCGGCACATAGTCCGAAGCCTGAACCGCAGTGTTTTCGAGGCCGATCAGATTCTTCTTGGTGCGATAGTAGTACGTGACGCCGACACGTAGATCCCCCGGCAGCTGTTGTTCGTACGCGGCACTGAGCTGATCGGAATAGGGGCGGCTCATACGGGTATTGATGTGGGTGCTGGAACCGCCAAACTCGTTGATCGTTGGCGTGGATGCCCCCTGCGGCAGCCATTCGCTCTGCTGCGGAATCAGATCCCCGTTTGTATCCGTCCAGGCGTAGTACTTGCCGAATAGACCCACCGGGTTGGCGGTCTCGGCTAAACCTGTGCCCTGCATGATGTAGTAGCGTCCGTAGCTGAAACGCAGGACAGAAGTGCCTCTACCTCGCGGGTCGAATGCGATACCTACGCGGGGTGACACCGTATTCCAATCCACCAGTTTGCCGGATGCCGGATAAGTTGTGATAGGAAACAAGTCGGGAAAGGTCTCATTTGGATCGCTATGCTGAAGCGGATAATACGTGTTGAATCGATCATAGCGGAAGCCAAGATTGAGTGTGATGCGACGTTTGAGCGCCCATGTGTCCTGCAGGTAGAAGCTGGTGTCGCGAAAATAGTTCTTCTGGGTAGTGGGCGTGTTGTAGGCCAGAACCTGGTAGGGAACGCCATCATCCAAGAAAGCGTTAATGCCCTGCTTTACTTGATAGATATACGCGTTGTAGCTCTTGCCCCAGTCGAAGCCAAACTGAAAATTGTGCGAACCGGCCCAATCCGCCTTGTGCCACGACCCACCCGCTGTCCACTTAAGCACCCAGGCAGGGTTTATGAACTCGTAGGGCGCTGCGCCGGTCTCAGTGAAGGCTGTCGGGTCCTGATAGTTCAGATCGGTTGAGTCAGACTGATAACCGAGTGGAAAAGTAATTTTGTTCCAGCCGACCCGGAAATCAAGCAAGAGATTGTTCGAAATCTGACTGGTCCAAAGTCCCTCTAGGATGTACGCAGGTTCAATCTGCCGCCAGCTGGCTTGTTCCGTCACGAACGAATATGCCGTGTCGCGTCGGAAGAAGCGATTCTGTGAGTTGTACATCCATATGAAACTGAATTTGTTCTTGGCATTGATTTGCCAATCGCTGCGCAGGTCAGTATTGCTCTGGTGATTGACGTCTTTTACCGGATTGCCCTCTTGATCCGTGACCGAAAGGATTCGCTGGCGCAGGTCGTAGCGACGGTAGGAACCGAAGAGCCACCACCGGTCTTTGATGATCGGACCGCCAAGGCTCACCGACGTGTCCCGCGTCATATCAAATGGCGACCCGGAGGTAACGGGACCGCCCTGATAAATCGGGAACTTGGCACCCGCCTGCCATGCCGCCGTCAGGTAATAGATCAATGCCTCACCATGCAACTGGTTTGACCCTGACTTTGTCACCATATTCATGTACACACCGCCGATCGGGACGGAAGCGGGGGCATTGTCCGCGACCACCTGAAACTCTTCAAACGAGTCGTGGTTGGTGTAGAACTGCGTGTAACCACCATTGGCGCCGGGCCAGTTGAGATCAAGGCCGTTGTAGCTATAAAGCTGCTCCGCAGGCGTGCTCCCGTGCACCTGCATGGTGGATTGCTGATAGCTGTTGTTGCCGGCGACGTCAAATGTGCTGCTGGTGGATCCTGGCATTTGTGCGACCGTGGACCAGGGGTCGCGCCCACTCGGAATGTCCTCCAGGAGAGTCTGGTCAAACGTAGTCGTGGTCTGGTTGTTTTGCAGGTCGAGGATAGGCTCGCCTTCCACGGTCACGGCCTGGCTCACTTCACCGACCTGAAGCCTCGGACTCACAGTCGCGGTAAATCCCGCTGTGAGAACAATGCCGGTCTGGGTAAACGCGCGAAATCCGGCTTGAGTCACCGTTACGTCGTATTCACCGGGAGGAAGAAGGTCCAACAGATAACTCCCATCAGCATGTGTCGTGGTTGTGCGCTTCGCAAAAAGCGCAGCACTGGTCGCAGTAACCGTCGCATTCGCGAGGATTGCTCCGGAAGGATCCGTAACGGTGCCCGTGATCTTGCCGGTGGTGGCAACCTGGGCGATTACAGTGGATACGAGAAACGACGAAGCGAGGAAGGTTGCAAAAACGCTGTGGTTGATACGAAGGCACGACGTCAGGCGAAAATGCATAAGCCACCCCCAAGGAGGATTGCTACCCCAATTGGCTACGCCAATCTCCGGCTAAAGGGCTACAGGTCGGAAGGGTTGAAAGAAATTGGGATATTGTATCCACGGACGTTCGGGACTGTCAACGGTGAGCAGCAAAGATGCAGTTTTCACTCGGCGCAGCGTCCGACCACCGCGAGCCGCCCCTGTCACGGGCCGCTCTCAGGCCAGAAAGGGACTAACGCCGCTGAGACGACTGACATTTCAATAGCCCACAAAAAAGAGTTTAAAACCACTTCAGGATGAGCTCGGAGCCAACGGTGATTGAAATCGGGTTTGTCACCGATTACATCGGCAAAGCCATACTCGAACCCCGCGCTCCCGTCTCCGGTGTCATCCTGCGCAACACAGTCCCGTCCCTAAAAAAGGGCGACAACATTGCGGATATCGGGATCATTGTCGTCCACGCCCCTAACACTAATCAGATTTTTGGCCAGAAGCAGTCGATGATACTCGTTCACAAATACATTGCTTGCGTGCATCGCCGGCCAAGTCCCGTTGGCGAACTGCGATAATGGTCCAGTTAGTGGGTTGCTGATTGAGGTAAACCAGTGAGCGATCAGAAAAATGCAAACACCTTGACCCGACGCCGTTTCGGTGTACTTGCTGTAGCGAGTGCGGCGGCTACGGGCTTAGTTGCCCAGGGCGTTCAGCAGCGTGATGCTTCCTCGACACGCTTGGCTCCAGGATCGTTCCAGCGACCACTTGTGCCCGACACGCCAGCATTCAACGGGCCGCTCGAATTCACTCGCCTGGATGTTGCGCCGAGCGTGCAGCCTTTTCCAATGAGCCAGGTTCGACTGCTGGCGAACAATGTGTATTTCGATTCCCAGGAGTGGAACCGTGGCTATATGGCACGACTGGAGGCGGATCGTCTTCTTTATACGTTCCGCGCGAACGCTGGATTGCCGTCTGTTCTGGCGCACGACGCGGCATACGAGCGACAGCAAAGATCGGCTTCGACAGGGCCGTTCGCGCTGAGAGGAAGCTGCCCTATGCATTTGCAGTCACAGACAGCGGAACAGGTTCGAATTTTGAACGCAGCGGGAGGGAAGGATAGGGTTTTGGTCGTACCTATCGGATCTGCGAGTGATTTACGAACCCCATCGAACATAGCTGTCAGTGAGCCCAGGTACAACTCGGGCCATGTGGCACAAAGCGAGGTGAACAATTCTCGCGCGATGCCATGGATCGTGTAATGCGCTGCCCTTCACAGAACGATTTCAACCGGGCTACTTCGCGGATGTACTTGCTGAGTACCTTCTCTGTGATGCCAAGGTTCTTCTTGTCCTGGAGAAAAACATCAATGCACGTTTGAATGCCGCGGTGGCCTCGTTCGGGCTCTATATCGAGCGTGCGCCCGAGTGACTGATCCTCAATTTCGCACTTTTGTCCTCGGCCGATGAGCGCGTGCCCCTGACTGCCGGTATCGCTTGCGTTGTAACTCCAGCGGAGGTGCTAACGGCAATTGCACCGCTGGTGGAACTCGTCCCTGCGGTATTTGCAGTCAGCCGTGTGCCGGAGAAAATTGTGATGGAGGGACCGGTCGTAGCGCAGAGATCTTAGCCTGTCGTGAATGGTTTGCCTTTGCTCGGCGGTGAGGGTGCATTGCGCATCCTTCCCGAACCCCACGTGAATGACACTAAGCACCAGCGCTAGCACAAACATCAAGGCGAGCCTCAGGCATGTACGCAAAACCAGCATAAATACTAACGATTATGATCAAGGAATCTGGCGGAGAGAGTGGGATTCGAACCCACGTTAGAGTTTCCCCTAAACACGCTTTCCAAGCGTGCGCCTTCAGCCACTCGGCCATCTCTCCGGCGTCGATCGTTGGGAAGGGACGGATTGCACAACGATTCAACCGCAAAAACACATTCCGGCTGATCGCCTGTTTCTAATTCTATTGGCGTACTCAAGGAATCCGCAACTAGGAGAAATGGAATTAGTCGAAGTAATCTGGCTCGATTAGGAGAGTTTCTCGCCGCCGGAATCCGCGCTCGATGCAGAGCTCGACACCGCCGAAGAAGACGATCCCGCGGCGCCAGCTGCAGCAGCATTCGCCGCGCCACCGCTGGTCTGAGCAGACGCAGGCATTGGCGGAACTTTTGCGTTATCCACTACGTGATGATTCAGGCAGTAGAGTGCGAGTTCCAGGCGGTCGGCCACGCCGAGCTTGTCATAAACTTTGCGAAGGTAATTCTTTACTACCTGTTCTGTGGTGCCCACCCGCAACGCAATCTCTTTGTTCTTCATGCCCTGCGTTACACACGAAACAATAAGGGTCTCTTTCGGAGTGAGCTGCACCTTCGGGCGCGATCCCGTCGACCGTGTGTTCTGGTTGCGGTACGCTGCCATCACCCAATGGATTGCCTGGGCATCGAGCCAGGTATCACCGCTGACGACCTTGCGGAGGCAGTCAACCATCAACTCAGGCTCCACTTCCCGTGAAACGATCCCATGCGCGCCGCGACGGAAGAGATCCAGCGTCAACTCTTCATCCGCTCCCGGCGTGACGACAACGATTTTCAATTTCGGATATTGCCGCAACAGCTCCGCCACTATTTCCACCGGATTCGGTGCCAAGGCGGACTCGAAAATCAATACATCGGCCGAAAATTTCGCAATCGCCGATTGCGTTTGCGCCAAAGTCTCGGACTGGCCCACGACCCGAATGTCGTCCTCAAGGGCAAATATCTTCCGCAGACCGGCGCGGAAGATGGCCTGTGTGTCAGCCACGATCACGCGGACGAACTGGCCTTGGCCAACGTCCTCGCCTGCCCCGAGATTATCTTCCACGCCAACCGGAATGCTAGCCATGAGTCCCTTGGTTACGCTCGTTCGAAGTGGTATTCGTCGATTACAACTCCAACGCCGCGGCGACCGCGATCATCAAAGCTGCGCACAACGCGCCCGCGGCAATCAATCTGCACATCTTGCCGCGCACCCAAAACTTCAGCTGGCAGCATGATCGTGAAGTCCACGATCGATCCCACGGGCACATCCCGCTCCATCGCAAACAACACGCCGTTGGCCGAGATGTTCTCGGTCAGCGCCGTGTATGCGGTGCCTTCTGTTTTCACCGAAGCTGAGAGGTGCAGCGGAAACCGCGGTGCGCTCTGCAGGTCTTCGAACTGTGCTGCGCTCATCTGCGCCTGTGTCATCGGTGCTGTGCCTTCGGCTGCCATCTTTCAAACTCAAGGGCAGCGTACACCTATGAACCAGGCAAACAAAGTTACGGAAGTCATGGAACAACCGGAGCTAACTGCTTTTCTTTGAATGGATTAGGAGGGAATTGAAAGAACCAGTGTAACGGGAAAACAGCCCGAAGAAACCGTCAATTTCGGGTGAAACAAGGAGGTATACCGGCAACTGACGGACGGGATGGTCGGGGTAATGTTCGACCGTCAAACGATCCATTTAAGCGGTTTAACGAAGAAATCCAGGAGCGTCATCTACAACTCGATCCCGTGCATGGCCTCGCCTTCATGCACCAGACCGTCTGCACCAAAAGTCAAGAATTCGACTGAGCGCATCTTCACTCCATTGATCTCACTCACATAAACGATGCCAATGCGGTCCCCATCGCCGGTCACATAGTCCAGCGTGAAGCGGATCGATTCAATCCGCCCGATTGCTTTTGTCCAATACTCGCGCAGGCGTGACTTTCCTTCGACTCTGCTCGAACCCAGGATTGCCCTCACCCGGGGTGAAGTGAAGATCACATCGTCACTAAAGCGTGCCAGCACTCCATCCACATCCCGGCGGTTCCACTCAGAGATCCACTGCTCGGCAAAAGTTTGTTTATCAATCTCCGTAGGCACTCCTCGAATCCTGCCTAGAACTTCGTGACTTCCGTGAAATTAAAGTCTCGCACTTTCATCGCCGGCACGACCATGTCGAACGATTCCTCACCGCACGATCTCACCGGCATGCTCATCGCCTCGACATTCGACAACATATGAATCAGGCTTTCGTTAAATCGAAAATTTCTTACCCCACCCTGCATCTTGCCATTTTCGACATAAAAAGTGCCGTCGCGAGTCATTCCTGTCAGCATTTTTTCGAACGGTTCCACCTCACGAATGTACCAAAGCCGCGTGACTAGTATTCCCCGCTCCGTGGACGCAATCATCTGCTCGACGCTCTGAGGATTGCTAATGGGCGCGAAGACGAGGTTTAGCGGCATCTCTCCCATTTCGTTTGGCAACGAGAAGCCGTGGCCGGTCGCCTCGACGGGCCCAACAGTGTCCTTGTATTCGGACGTCCTCATTCTTTCGGCTGTCCCTCTGGCGTAGACCACGCGCTTCACTACTCCATTTTCAACCAGAGCTACTTTCTTGCGCAGGACTCCCTCCCCGTCAAATGGAGAGCCCGCCTGCAGCGGATGCGCAACATCGTCGAGGATTGTGATGTTCTCTCCGAACAACTTGGTCCCGATGCGGCCCGTCAGGAACGACCGTTGATCGAGAATTGCCATGCCTGAATAATCCCAAAACATGAATCCCACAATATCGAGCACCGCCGACGGTTCGAGGATGACAGTGTACTTCCCTGGCGTAAGTTCTCTCGGATGCGCCGAATCGGCCGCCTTCTGCGCAGCAATTTCAGCCAGCTTCAACGGATCGAGATTGGCGACATCCGGAGAATTTGCCTTCTGCCAGCCAGAGGAGTCCGCAGCCAACATCGTGATCGAAACTTCGGCGGATGTCTGCGCGTGCCACCGGTTCAGCCCGCGCGAATTGAAGATTCCTTCGAACCATTCACCGCTCGAGAAAACGCCGGCAGTGGTGAGTTCGTGCCGATCGGCAACACCCACGATCTTCTTGACGCCCTCAGCGCGAAACTCAGGTGTGATCGCAGCTGTAGATTCGAAGTACCGCGAGGGTGCAGCATGTGTAGCGGCAGGCGCCTCGCCTGGCCCGCCAGACAACCCGGCCTCCCCTATGGCCGGTATCGGCAACAGATCCGGATCCGGATGCTGCACCCTGGCCAAAGACTCCGAACTCTTCACGACTTGTCGCAAGCTCTTGTCATCAAACTTGTTGGTAGTAGCGCGTGCAGTCCTTGCCCCAAACACTGTTCGCACGGAAACCACCGCATTCTCTTCCGCAACGTTCTGATGAATGGTGTTGTTGGCAAAACGAGTCAGAGCAAACTTCCCACCAGAAAAGAGAACCTCGACCTCATCGGCAGCACTGAGTCTTCGAAGTCGATCGAAAATATCGCCCGCGTGCTCGGGGGTCAGCATTCAGCTTCTTCTTCTCTCCGTGTCTATGTAACTCCGTGGTGAATTAGCTCTTGAACGCGCTGCCGACCTTTACACTGCGAAACCGCGCCGGTGCCGCCCCGTGTCCAGTTCCCATGACCTGCTGTGGCTGTCCCTTCCCACAATTGGGTGTTCCCCACAACGTCCACGCATCCCGCGAGCACACAGTGTCCATCGAATTCCAGAACTCCGTCGTGATTCCCGAGTACGACGGATTCTTCACCATCCGCACACGCTTTCCAGCCTTGATTTCCCAGCCGATTTCACAACCGAACTGAAAGTTGAAGCGCTTGTCGTCAATCGACCAAGATCGATTCGTCTGCATGAGGATGGCGTGATCCGTGGAGGCAATCAATTGCGCAAGTCCCAACGGTCGTTCACCTGGCAACAAGCTGATGTTCGTCATGCGAATCATCGGAAGCCGATTCCAAGCCTCCGCGCGCACGCTGCCGCCCGACCGACTCTCGCCGATCGTGTGCGCGGTCTCGCGAGAACTTAGGTAGCCAGTAAACAATCCGCTCGTAATAATCGGTACGCACTGTGCCGCTACACCTTCATCGTCGAAACCGAATGTACCGAGGCCTGGCCCGTGCTCCTGCCGCGCATCCGCGACCACATTCACGATGTCGCTTCCGTATCGTAGCGTCCGCAACTTGTCTAACGTCAGAAATGACGTTCCCGCGAAGTTCGCTTCCATCCCCAATACGCGATCCAATTCAATTGGATGACCCACTGACTCATGAATCTGTAAGCCCAACTGAGAGCTGTCGAGAATGATGTCAAATGCGCCTTCGGGGCACTGGTCCGCTTTGTGCAGCGCCACTGCCTCTTCCGCGATCCGGCGGGCGTTTTCCACCAACTTGAGCTCATCGATCAGTTCATATCCTTTGTTCTGCCATTGCCCGCCAAACGAATTTGGATACGAGCGTTTCTGAATTTCATTCTCGGCAAAGGCATAGGCTGCGTATCCCGCTCCAGTCGAGAGCTTGGTCTGATGGATGTCGGCTCCCTCGGATGACAAGAACCACTGCTCTTCCCGATTGAAATTCAGGTTTGTTTCAGCGAGAGTAATCCCGCTCACTGATCTCAACTCAGCATCGATCTTCAACAACAACTCGATGTTCTGCTCAACCGAAATCGAGAATGGATCGACCTTGTACGGTGTGCTCCACTCCGCGACAGCCGGCTTCTCGGATGCAAGTCTTACGTTCTCGCGCTTGACTCTAGCCGACGCGCGCGCAATCTCCACTGCCCGCGCAGCCGTAGCCTCCACCGCTCCTCGCCCCAATTCCGCCGATGCCGCAAATCCCCACGCGCCATCCGCAATCACGCGGACGTTCATCCCCACTGATTCCGTGTCCGATGCGTTTCCGACTTTTCCATTCTTCGTGGTCAGCGCACGATTACGTTGCGCAATCACCCGCACGTCAGCGTAGTTCGCGCCCCGCACCGCGGCGGTGTTCAGTGCCCAATTGCCAACATGTTTCATGCGAGGACCTTCAATCTAACACACGCGCTGACCGTCGCCGGACAGGAGGACGCAGTGGGCCACGACCCTTGTTGCCCGGCACACATCCTGATGTGATCACGAGCACTGTCGCTGTTCGCCCGGCGCCCTCCAATAGAGCCGTTGCCACTCCGACGGCGGCTTGCCCAAATAGCCGTCTGGACTATTTAAGGAGCATTAACCTATGAGCCGACTCCGCCCCGAGAAATCCACCAGCGCAGCGACCGTTTCTGATGTCGAAGCCAACAACTCAGCTGCTCGATCCAAATTCGACACTCAGGCCCAAAAGAAAGCCGATCTGGCCGGGCCGGGTATTGGCGATTATGCGGAACTGGAAAAGATCCTTCCGCAGGGTTACAACTCGTGCCTAACGCGCGCAAACAGACACAAAAGGCGATCTTTCACCTCCGCCGCTACATTGAAGATAATCTCTGCAAGAATGGGGATTGATGATGGTCCAGGTCCCGTTGATCGTAGACGTCGAAAGCGGCGTCAACGACATACTCGACCGTGATGGATCCCGCACTCCAATCCAGTTCCACATTTCAAATGACCAGCGACAGCCACCCCATTGACTCTCAGGTAGTGCAGGCCGCTACGAAATGGAAACGCGTCGCGCTGAAACAGTTGGACTGCCGTCCAGGCGAAGGAATCTGCACTGACATGCGCGCTGTCCGCAAGGCCTATTTTCTCGACCAAGATCACTCAGCGTATGTAGATCAATGGGATTGGGAGCGGACCATCACCGCCGAACAGCGCAATGTGGAATTTCTGAAATCAATCGTCCGGAAGATCTGGAAAGTGCAGTCGGTGCCGAGAAGTTTGCGCAGGAGATGTTTCCAGCAGTAAAGGATTCTCGATATCCCAATCTGCCGGAAGAACTCACCTTCGTCCACGCTGAAGAGATCCTCGCAATGTATCCCGATCTTCCACGCAAGCGCCGCGAGACTGCCATTCTGCAGAAGTATCCGGCGATTTTCATAATCGGCATTGGCTGGCCGTTGAAAGACGGTTATCCGCACGAAATGCGTGCCGCCGACTACGATGACTGGATCACCGACACCAGCAGTCAGACCAACCGCGACACCCATGGCCTTAATGGCGACATCCTGGTTTGGAATCACGTCACCCAGCGCCGTCACGAGTTGAGTTCGATGGGCATCCGTGTGAATGCCGAAACACTCCGCAAGCAACTCGAGATGTCAAACCTTCTCGACAAACTCAGATTCCCCTACCATCAGGGAATCATCAAGAACGAGTTGCCGCTCTCGATTGGTGCGGAATCGGGCAGTCTCGCACCTAATGCTCCTGCTGCGCAAAGCGCACCTGGGAGAAGTTAGCGTCACCGTGTGGCCAAAGATCCTGAAGGAGATGGGAGCGAAGAAAAACATTTTCGTGCTTGAATAGTCCTCAGCGAGACTGAATTAAGGTTTGGCGTTGAAATTCACATAAGACTTCTCAGGAGGAGCCTATGCCTCTCCGTTTGAAGTTTGCCATCGGCCTTTCACTGATCGTCTCGGCGGCCATTCTCATTTTTCCGTCTTGCGGGTTCGACGGGTGCGCCGATATTCCCGTTCTAAGCTCGATTTCTCCAACGAGTGCGCCCGTCGGAGGCCCGCCTTTACTTAACATTAACCGGCAGGCACTTTCACTCAGATACGATTTTTTTCTTCGGAGGTACAGAACTGGCAAGCAAGACGATCAATTCGTCGACGATCACCGCGGAGATCGACGCTACTTATATAACAACCCCAGGTACGATCGATGTTTGGGTAACGTGTATCCCGGGAGGAACCAACTTGAATGGTCCGTGCGGCGGCGGGCTCTCAGATAAGTTGCCATTTACGGTTCAGTGACACAGTCAGAATCCTGCGGTTGTACCGCGAATAGAATTTGGTGAGCATTTGCACCGAGGAGCAGAGCTAAGGAGCAGCGTGGGCTGCATCGAGCGCCTTTCTTACCGCCAACAATTCCTTTAATACTCCGCGCAGCTTGGTCGACTCCAGCGCATTCGCGCCGTCCGATTTCGCTTCCTTCGGGTTGTCATGGACTTCCATGAACACCCCATCGCAACCCGCTGCCACCGCGGCCCGCGCCAGCACCGGAATAAACTCCGGCTGTCCTCCACTCACAGCAGGTCCACCATCATTGGATTGCGACGACGGCAACTGAACGGAATGCGTCGCATCAAACACCACGGGCGCAAACTTTCGCATAATCGCTAGCGCCCGCATATCAACTACCAGATTGTTGTATCCAAAACTTGCTCCCCGCTCGGTAAGAAATATCTGCGAATTCCCTGCCTCACGACACTTCTCAACGGCATGCCGCATATCCCAAGGCGCAACAAACTGTCCCTTTTTGATATTCACAGCGCGCCCGCTCAGTGCCGCCGCAACCACAAGATCGGTCTGCCGGCTGAGGAATGCGGGAACCTGCAGCACATCTACGACCTCAGCTACTTTCGCAACATCCGCCGTCTCATGCACATCCGTCAACACTGGCAATTGCAGTTCATCCTTTATCTTCTTCAGAATCCGCAAACCTTCCTTCAACCCAGGCCCACGAAAACTCCGGATCGAGGTTCGATTTGCTTTGTCGTAGCTGGCCTTGAAGATAAAAGGAAACCCGAGAGACCGCGTGACGCCCTTGATAATTTCGGCCATGCGAATCGCATGGTCTTCGCTCTCGATCACACATGGTCCGGCGATCAGAAAGAGATCTCCCGAGCCAATTTTGATATCGCCGACTTGAAACGAAGCAATCATGCGTAGAAGTTGGAACCACGGAGCCACGGAGACACGGAGAAATTTCTATCTGTTCTCCGTGCCTCCGTGACTCCGTGGTGAAGATCTTAGCGCCCCGTTACCCGTTCGGGCCGATGGAACATCTCGACTTCGACTGTCTCTTTCTCGGCTCTGCGTTTCTTGCCGTATGCATACGCCGCGCCGACAAACGTCCGGAACAAAGGATGCGGCTCAAGCGGCTTCGACTTGAACTCCGGATGGAACTGGCATCCGATGAAGTGCGGATGGTCCTGCAACTCCACCATCTCTACGTAGGTCCCGTCTGGAGTCGACCCTGAAATGCGCAACCCAGCCGCCGTCATCGGCTCTTCATATTCACGATTAAATTCATACCGATGCCGGTGCCTTTCGCTGATCTCGAGGGCGCCGTAGATCTTCGCAGCCAAAGTATTCGGCTCGATCTTGCAAGTCCACGCGCCCAACCGCATCGTTCCGCCAAGTTCCTCGACGCCGCGTAGCTCGCGCAACTTGTAAATCACCCGATGCGGCGTCGCAGGATCAAACTCACTCGAATTCGCATCCTCTAATCCCACCACATTTCGTGCAAACTCGATGCAAGCCGTCTGCATTCCCAGGCAAATTCCAAAGTACGGAACCTTTTTCTCGCGCGCATATCGGATCGCGGTTAACATCCCCTCGATCCCTCGCTTGCCGAACCCTCCGGGAACAAGAATTCCGTCGTACCCTTCCAGTTGCGCTTCGTAACTCTTGTCTCCGGTCTCGAGCCCCTCGGCTTCAATCCAGTTCAGTTGCAGCTTCAGATTGTGTGCCAACGAGCCGTGAACCAACGCTTCCTTCAGCGATTTGTAGGAATCCTCATACTCGACATACTTCCCCACAATCCCGATCGTGACCGTATCCTTCGGGTTGTAAACGCGATGAACAATGTCCTCCCACTTGGAAAGATCGCGATCTTTCGCCTCCATGTGCAAGTACTTCAACACCAGCGTATCGACATTCTCATTCGCAAATACGAGCGGCACTTCGTATACCGACGCCACATCTTTGGCCGTAATTACCGCCTCCTCCGGCACGTTGCAGAAGAGCGCGATTTTCGACTTCATTTCCTTAGCGAGGAACCGGTCCGTCCGGCAAAGCAAAATGTCCGGCTGGATTCCGATGCTCAACAGCTCCTTTACCGAGTGTTGAGTTGGCTTGGTCTTCAACTCCTGCGCCGCTGCGATGAACGGCACCAGTGTCACATGCACAAATAGCGTGTGCTCGCGTCCGAGTTCTTGCCGCATCTGCCGGATAGCTTCCATGAACGGCAGGGACTCGATATCGCCGACTGTCCCGCCAATTTCGACGATCGCGACATCGGTATCCTGCGCCACCTTCTTCATCGCCGCTTTGATTTCATTCGTGACGTGCGGAATCACCTGCACTGTCTTCCCCAGATAGTCGCCTCGACGCTCCTTGGCGATGATCTGTTCATAGAGACGTCCCGTCGTCCAGTTGTTATCGCGAGAAAGCCTGGCGTGTGTAAAGCGCTCGTAGTGCCCCAGATCCAGATCCGTTTCCGCCCCATCGTCCGTGACGAATACTTCGCCATGCTGAAACGGCGACATCGTTCCCGGATCCACGTTCAGATACGGATCGAACTTCATGATGTTGACCTTGATCCCGCGGCTTTCTAGCAGGCAGCCGATCGAAGCCGCGGCAAGTCCCTTGCCGAGTGAAGACACAACTCCCCCAGTCACAAAGATGTACTTCGCTGGCATCTCTTCCTCGCTTTAAATTGTCTTTGGAAATTTGTGCAGGTGGCGTGCACAATCAATTATGGCAGAAAACCCCTGTGGAAGAAACGGAAGAAATTGGACTCTTGTGGATATTTCCGAATCACTGCCGGCATCATCCTGAGCGGAGCCGCTTTTCAGGCGGAGCGAAGGATCTCACGGCTCACGGGCGCTGCTGAAAGACGTTCCCGGCGCCTTCACCGCGTTGACTATCTCCCCTTAGTCGGCGAAAATAATTGAGGTCATCCGCATCAGAAAGTAGTGTCCCTTCAAGTGGGCCTGTGGCGCAGCTGGGAGCGCGCTTCCATGGCATGGAAGAGGTCGTCGGTTCGATCCCGACCAGGTCCACCAATCTTTCAATAAGTCCGGCCGCGAAATCTACGCAGCATCCTTTTCTCTTTGCTGCGAAGGGGAGTTTCCCTGATCTCGATTCTCATTGGTCTGATTGGAAGACCGCTCGTGCTTTGTCTCATTCTTCTCTTCGTTCGCTTCCTCTTTTGGTTTTGCACGCTCCATCGCGGGTTGGCCAGCCCCATCCGCCTGCCTGCTGTCTTCTTTAGGATGCGTTTGGTTTTCTGACTCTTCCCGCTCTTCTCTTTGCTTAGCTGCTTGCTGCTCACTTTGTTCTGCTGCCGAGATGAGGTGTTCCAGTCTTACGTGAGCCGCTCTCCATCTGACGCTGCTGGCGTCGCCTGCCCGGCTTAGATAGGGTGCGAGTTGCTCATCCGTCACAATGCCTTTGCCCTTCAGAAATTCCAGCAGTGCGGCGTGCTGCGTCTCCAGATTTTCCAGTGAGGACCCCAGTTCGTTCAAAAGTTCCTGAGCCAACTGCACTTCCATAGGCACCTCCGCCGTACTTGGATGCAGAAAACAGTCGACCCTCGCTGACCAACTCGCGAAAAATGTCAGCTAGAATAACTACTATGGGTTACCGAGGCCGCTGGCCCTTGTTGAGCATTCCATTGCAGCACAAGAATCGAATTTTCCTGCTATCGCCCGCCAACCTGGCGGGAATCCGCGCTGGTTACGTGCTGAACCCGAATGCTGACTTTGATCTCGCCCTGCGTCTCCGCCAAACAGGCGTTCCGCTAGGAGAGTTGTTTTCCTTTATCAGCGGTCTCTATTTCCGCGGGAAACTGGCCTACGCGCGAGCCTTTGCAACGCCACCCCTTGATACGCCAGGCTCATTCGTAATTACGGTTTCTGAGGGCTTAGTTCAGCCAGACACGATTGTGACGCTGGCTGATTTTCGTGAGTGGGCCACCGGCAACATCGATATCGGTACTGCCCGATACCGGGCTGCTCTCGATCGCGATTGTCGCCTGCTGCTCGAAAGGCTCAGCGACTGCGAAATCGTTCTGCTCGGCAGTATTGCAACTTCGAAATACGTTGACCCTCTCGTCGAAATCTTTCGCGAACGCCTGCTCTTTCCAACCGAGTTCGTTGGCCGCGGCGATATGAGTCGTGGCGGACTGATGTTGCGCTCGGCGGAAGCAGGTCAGGAACTGACCTATGTGCCGGTTCTGAACGCCATTCGGCACGGCAAAAGACCACCCAAGCTGGAGCCCTTGTTGGCTCGACGCCGCTAGCAGTTTAATTCCGACAGTCTGACGCAAAGGCACAATCGCGTAGGTTTCACGATGCGCGCATGCTTGCCAATGCCCCCGCGAGATCCTCCCGCAGATCCTCCACGTCCTCAAGTCCGATATTCAATCGCACGATTCGATAACCATAATCGGGCCGATTCTTGTTCCCATGAAAGTCGTAAGCCACCGCGAGGCTGGTCACGCCCGCCCAGCTGTATCCAATTTCAAAGAGTTCCAGTGCGTCCACGAACCCGAGCACCTTCTCTTTCGAGAATTCTCGGCGAAACACAATCGAGAACACTCCCGCCGAGCCCGTGAAATCCCGCTTCCAGAGCTCATG
>AP72_2010_repI_A001DRAFT_1000081_pt1 | contig 19188 bp, 17 predicted proteins | sample AmaPasrepliIA001_FD_9535 | JGI IMG/M metagenome (IMG submission 9535)
GAGCCAGAACGCGCCTGGTTGCCGCCTGCACGGCCGCAGCCGAAATGATGCCGGCATTGTCTCCATCAATTGAGTCGACGATGCCAAGGGTGTTGCCGAATCGATCGCAGGCAATGCCACCGACAACCTCCGCCGATAATTTGACGCCGCGCAGAATCAAGGTATTCGGCAAATCAGAATTGTTCTCCGTGAGCTTTGCGACCGTCGCATCAAACTTCCCCAACTTTACGTACACCGTGCGTGGAAAAGATTCACCCGCGTCCCCTGTCGGTTCTGGGGCGAAAATTTGCACGCCCTGGCCCGCGGTCAACTCACTCGGCTTCGGAGGTGGCGGCGCAGGAAAATTTCCGATTACCTGTAGTATGGATAGTCCGGTTTCGCCGTCGAGGCCGACCAGATGGGCGCGCAGTTTTTGCCCGTCGCCGGTAATTACCGTCAGATCGGGTTCAATTCGCGGTGACGGCAACATAAAAGGCGCGATGGTGGTGGCGCGCCCCTTGGTCTGGGCTTGCAACTGTGCCCGCTCTTCGGCTGTCCATTCGAATTCCGCAAACGCCTGCGGCAAACGCGCAGCAACGGTCTTACCGTCCTCAAGTGCCCAGCCCGCAAGAATGCTGGCATGCGCATCGCTCATCAAACTCTCCGGATCGACATTCTCAATCGCCACCTGTGCGCCAACTTGTCTTTGCAGCAGGCGGAGCAACTTTACTCCGGTCAGCCGGTGCACGACGGTCACCACCTGCGGGGCCGTCGGAGTCTGATTCGTCACTACGGTCACGCGCGCCGGGGCTTCCGGGCCTTTACGTGCCGCCGGCCGCCGCTGCGATCGTTGTTCCGTCTGCGGGGTTTGTGGCGCGGCGACTGTCACGGTCCCGTTCGTCACGGGCGCAGTGGTCTGTGCGGCCACGGTGGTGGACAAAGTCGCTACCGCTGCCCACGCGATGATTCTGAATGAAGCTCTATTACTCATATTCCGATATAACAATTACCAATCTTTTGCATTCGTCATGGTCACCGGCACGCGACTGTCAGTCAGGCGCTGCGAGCCAAAACTAATCGGCGGCAACTGAATCTTTTTCGTGGCGCCGTGCTCATCGTACATCGTCACGACCATCGGCTTGAGCGGCGCTACCAGCGATACTTCACCTGCTCGGTCTGGCGCCCGGACGGTTGGCGCGGGTCTGGCGTTGAGGTCCGCAGCTTGAGGAACCGCATTAGCCGGCGCCGTAACTCGCGGCGTGTTTCGGGCCACCAGCGGCAACTGCTTTGGCTTGTCCTGGTTTGCGTTTGACGGAAATGTCACCGGCGGTTCTGGCGTTTGGTCTTTCTTTACTACCTCCGGCAATGGAACCGAGGTAAGGACCTGGGTCTTGATACTGCCCGCCGGCGACGGCGGAGTTTGCGATCTTCGCTGGCTGATAAAAACGACGGTCGCGATCTTCGCTGGCTGATAAAAACGACGGTCCCAACGAAGAGGACCAACAGCGCAGCCAGGACGATCCCCGGGGTGCTCATCAGAAAACGAAAAATAAACGTCTGGTGTGGCACGTCGCGCTCGCGGGCAATCCGCGCCCGCAGACGCATGTCGAAATCTGCCGGAGCGGTAACCGGCGTCAGCCCGCCGACCAGTTGGCGCAAACGCGACCGCTCGGCGCGAAACTCCGTGCATGAAGGGCATGCAGTCATGTGGCTTTCGGCGTTCGCGCTCAGCGATTGCCCCAATTCCGACTGATCAATTTCTCGCCGCACCTCGCGGCAGACTTTCCCGCTCATGATTCACCACCTAAACGTAATTGCGCATCTTGTCGCGCAAAAAATTTCGCGCCCGATTGATGCGCGACTTAACTGTACCTTCGCTCGTCTGCAGAATCGCAGCGATCTCGTCATAGCTCTTACCTTCTACGTCGCGCAGCACCAGCGGCGCGCGATATTTTTCCGGCAGCGTGCTGATCGCTTTTTTCACCACCCATCGCTGCTCAGTGTCGACCAGATTTTCATCCGGCAAAGGCCGTTCATCCGGTGCATCAAAATCGCGAATGTCTTCGCCGTCTCCTGATGTGAGAATCCGGTCAGCGAAACCAAACGGCGGCGTTTGCGCTTGCGCAACTCGCTAATCGCCAGGTTGGTTGCGATCCGGTAGATATAAGTTGAGAAGGCGTGCGTGGTCTGATATCTATTTGCCGCCCGGTAAACTCGCATGAAAGTTTCCTGGGCCAAATCAACCGCGCCATCGTAATCGTTCGTCATGCGATAAATGTAACTCGTAATCTGATTTCGATAGCGACTGACCAGCTCGGCGAATGCGTCTTCGTCGCCGGCCAGCGTTTCTTCCAGCAGCGCGTGATCAGAGGCTTTCTGAACAACCACCGGCGCCGGCATGGCGGCCGCGAAATTCAGGTCGTCGATGGAAGATAACGTTCTCATCAGGCAGGTAGGGCTCTCGAGTCTGGCGACGCGCGATCTTAGCTTGCGTCGTTGCTGCGCCAGTTAACGTCTGGCGCCGCGTCTTCGCGGAGGAAATTATACAATGCCCCGCGACCGTCTCGGCAGTTTGACACGCAGAGTTGAAGCAGAAGTTCCGGAAAGTTGGGAGTGTCAGCAGCCCGACCGTCAGGGAGGGCCTGTTTAAGAATCTTGCCCTCCCTGACGGTCGGCTGCTGAAACGATTTAAGGATTGCCGGTCGAGGCCGCCGATTCCGGATTTTGAAACAGCGTGTCGTCCATTTTCAGGCCGTACTGAACCGTCAGCAGATGCGTCTCGACTACTTGCTTACCATCTTCGTAAAGGACGGTACGAAACGGGACCCAGGTGCCTTGCGCAGGCCGATAATCGTAAAAATGCTTTGTGTATTTGATCGGAGTGGCGGCGCCTGGCGGCGTCTCTTCGTATTCAAGCGACAACACACGGAAGCTCTTGGCGCTTATGAAGTACCGCGTCTTACGGTTTGCTTTATCAACCAGATCGATCACATAGAGATCGATTCCCTGTTGCTTGTCTTTCCCCGCCGAGGTGAGTTTTGATTCGTTCTCTTTGTATCGCAACAGGGCGTCGATACTGTGCGCCTGTTGCGCGATGAATTCGGCGGCTGCGTCGGCGCGCGGCGTAAAGGTCGCGCCATTAATAATCCCGAACAAGTGCCCTTCGCCATACACGAGTGAATACTCGGCTTGCGGCGTCTTGCTGTCCAACCTCACCTTGTCTTTGTCGGCCTTGTCGCCGTGAACAAAGCGCAATTCATACCGCGATTCTTCGGAACGGCCGTCGGGAGCCGTACGTGTCTCGCGCCCGCGCTCGAGCCCGTTCTTGCGGATCTGAGTGAGCAACGCGCGGCCCGCGCCGCTCCCCGCCACCACGATGGCAGTTTCGGCGACCTGTTCGGCGGTAACTTCCTTCTGCTGATCGGCGCGAGCCGCGGGCGCGAAAAGACTCCCGCACCAGGCGACGAAAACGGAGAGAATTAATGCTGAATAACGGACAGGGGCTGACTCAAAACTCATATCTGGTACTTCTACTGGTTAACTCGTGAATTCCGACATCTGCGTTGTGGTAATTGTAGCACAAGGTCTATTGAAACAGAGTTCGCAACCATAAGGATGCGGCAGGCACAACTGCGGGATGCTTGGAGGGCTAAAGTCCTGTAACCAGGACGCGCCCGCGGTCCACCTGGCGACCTTGCGATTCTGTGATTCTCATTTGCGCCGATAACTTTTATCGCCAAACATCACAAAATTGTAAGAGAGGCCGTGACGACAACCGGCGCGATTGACAACAACCACCGCTCACGGCTAGCTTGTCTTCATAACATTAAAATTTCGATATCAGCAACGGCTTACAGTTATTAAAGTCGTCGGCACGGTTGCGAAAGGACTTGAGTTAAATGAAACGAGTTGGAATTCTGGTTGGGCGCGAAAAAACTTTTCCCGAAGCGCTAATTAACAACATAAACGAACGCGGGAAAGGATCGGTCACCGCCGAATACCTCAAACTGGGCGGTGTTCGTCACGACGAGCCTCCGCGATACGATCTCGTGATCGACCGAATCTCGCACGAGGTACCGTTTTATCGCGCGACGCTCAAGCGCATGGCGCTCGAAGGCGCCATGATTATCAACAACCCTTTCTGGTGGTCGGCCGATGACAAGTTCTTTAATTACTCGCTGGCGAGCAAACTGTCCGTTGATGTGCCCAAGACCGTTTTGCTGCCGCAGAAAGACTACATCCCGGGCATTGTCAGCGAGAGCCTGCGCAATCTTGAATTTCCACTGGACTGGCAGGCCATCGTTGATTACGTGGGCTTTCCGGCATTCATGAAACCCTTCGACGGCGGGGGCTGGAAAAATGTTTCCAAGGTGAATTCGATTGAGGAGTTGATCGCTGAGTACGATAAGACCGGGACGCTGTGCATGACGTTGCAGGAATCGATCGAATTTGAACAATTCGTGCGCTGCTACTGCATCGGCCAGGAAGACGTCATGGTTATGCCCTACGATCCGCGTAAGCCTTATCTTTCCGGCGAGCAATACATCTATGACCCGAATTATCTCTCAACCGAATTGACCGTGCGCGTAGTCCATGATGTGCGCACGCTTTGCTCGGCTCTGGGCTATGACATCAACACGGTCGAGTTTGCGATTCGAAACGGCGTGCCTTACGCGATCGATTTTATGAATCCGGCGCCCGATGCGGAACTGGAGTCGGTAGGTGCGTTCTACCACGGCTGGGTGACCGAGGCGGTTACCAGTCTCGTCTTTAAGCGGCTGGGTGAGCGCCGACCACAACCGCAGTACCGCTGGGACACATTTCTGAACCCGGCGCCAGTGCACACCGAGGCGGTCGCCTCGGCCGCTGAACAGCAGGCACGAACGGTGGCGCCTAAAGCTTCAGGTCGAAAGACGGGAACGAGCAAACGCGCATCGGCGAAGAAAGACCAGGCGAAACCAGCGACGCCGTGAAGCTTTGCGTCTTGGGCGCAGCCCCTTGCGGTGAGCCTCTGGCTCAATAATAGATTAGAGGGATTTTAGTAAGCTCGAAAGGGGTGAGCCAGAGGCTCTGTGCGGCGCCAAAGGCGCTGACCGGGAGCATCTCTCGCTCACATCTTGAAGTATTTTAGCCTGCCCCCGTAAATCTCATCCCCGGCCCTTCTGCCAGCGGGAGAGGGAGAGAAGCCTGCCCCCGTAAATCACTACGCATCACTCTGAACGCGACCACGGGTGGTAAGAAGCTTTCGCGTGATCAACGACCCGGACCATGCGATGATAGATGAGGAAGCGAGCGCCCAAGCCAATCCCGCCACCAGCTGATCTATTGAAGAAGCGACCAGGGCAATCAGTAAAGCGGCAAAACTCAATCGCGCACTTACATGCTGAATGCGGGCGGCCCCTTCCAGCCAGTTCATCCGCCGCAATTCCGCCGCCAGATAATCTTCGTCATTGTTAAGCCGCGAGTAATAATCTGCTTCCCGACGCGCCAGCCGCGCGACCGCTTTGTCTGGCGAGGTTCGCAGCGCGTCATTGTAATGATGAATGACGTGTGCGAGTTTTCCCTCACCCAGCGCAATTTCGGCCAGACCGAGTTGCGCACGATAAGAATCTTCGTCGAGGTCGATCGCCCGTCGAAACACCCTGGCCGCGCGCAGCGGATCGCAATACTCCAGGAAGCTTTCGCCGATTCGTTCGAGTAACCTGACGTCGGTGGGCCCTCGCAAAGCGGCCAGCTTTAACGCAGCACAAGCGCGTCCGAGTAAACGCGCATCGCCGAAAGCGCTGGCCTGAGACTTCAGCAGCCGGGCGTACTCATAAATCATGGATGGATTTCTCGGCGCGATCAGCAGGGCGCGACGAAAAGCTTCAGCGGATTGTTTGAGGCAGCCGGCGATCCTCAGATCATTGGCGCATCGCCGTAACAAAGCAGCTCGTTCCACATCCTGATCTGACGTCACGGCCTGAACTCCTCGACGCCGTCGCTCAATTCGCTTCTCGGCTTCGCTGGCATTCTCCAAAACGTCGGTGGAAGCAATTCCCAGGCGCGCCGCCTCAGCGCGCACCACTTTCAGATCGATCAAGTGGTCTCTCAGCTCACAAGCGCGCGCGTCAAGCTTGTGTTCGGGAATTTGTTGCAACAACACCCGGACCATGCGCCGAAAGTTGCGACCCGATGAAAATGTCAGCGCGAACCCGCCGGCGACTATATCCACGCGATATCGATATCGGACATTGCCGCCGCGGCGCAACGTGCGCATGGCGGTAGCTTCAACTCGCTCGATATCGTCAATCGCCAGGTTCAAGCCACGGCGAAACCAAAACCTGTGTATGAGTGCGCTCAGACCGCTGCGACGAAGCATCGTGCCGTCAAAGCTCAAACGATCTGTGAGGACAAGCACGGGGATGACAATCCAGGTAATGAAGATAATTATCAGTGCCGGCAAGTCCCGGTGTGTGCGCAGGCAGACGAGCGCCGCAAATGTCATCACGGCGGCCACGGCCAGGTAACCACCCGACGAGACGCGGATCGAAGCGAGTCGTTTTGCCCGCGGCGCCTTGTTTGCTCGAAGGATTCCCACCGGCATTTCGCGAATTTTCGTTTCCGATGATTTAGTCAAGGTTCCCGCGGCGCTATCGCGAAGGACAATCAACTGGAATGTTCACTGAAAAATTTCCGCGACCGCGCCCAGGCTCAGTGTAGCGTAGATCCGCGAATTGAACGAGGGCCTGGCTGATGCAGTCATCGGGGCTGACTCTGGCCAGCGGAAATCGCGCAAAACCAAGTAAGGCCTGCGCGCGGCGATCCTGCTCGGCCAATGAAATTAACTCCGCTTGCCGGCCGTCCGGTTTTTGAAAGCGCGCGACGTCGCCGGCATTAGCCGGCGATTGCCCGCTTCCAAGCACGACAAAGAACCTGTAAAAAGCAGAATTCGTTTCCGCTACCGATTGCCAGCGAAACGGCGACGCCTCTGACGGCATGGTCGCGATCCGGATCATCCGTTCGGCCCGAACGCCCACAATATCGTTTGCTGTGTTAATCGCCTGTACCGAGGCAGCATGGTGCGCGAATGCCAAGGCCGACCAATAGAGCACCAGCAAAGCAAGGGCTGCCTTGGCGGCGCCGCCGGCGAAGTGGTGTTGACGGCGAAATACGCGCAGCGTGATTACGATCATCACTCCGCCGAGCCACACTGCCAGTGCAATCCTGACTGCGGCACCGTCCGGACCCTGTTGCAGGCTCGCACCCAGCAAAACGAGCGTGGCAATCAGACCGATAGCTGACCAGCCGTAGATCTTCCACCGCTTATCGCTCGACAACAGGAAGGAAACCGCTCCCAGCCCCAGCCAAATGTACGGATCGACGATAAAAACCAGATCGCCATAGAACCAGCGGCCGTTCCACGGCAATAGTGGCCGCACCCCGTAATTATTGGTCCAGTCCATGAAGGGATGTGTCGCCGCGGCGACGGTTGAAGCCAGCAACAAACCACCGAGCCGGATTCGCGGCGAACGCCCGCGAATGCGGCAGACGACTCGCTCAATTACAAATGCGAATGTGGGAACGAGTAGCGCGATCCCAATAGTGCCAACCAGAGAATGGGTAATACCACGGTGATGCTTTAGCAGCGTCCAGCGATCGCCGAAAAAGAGCGTCACAAAATCGGCGTCGGCGGCATTCGCCGAAATAACACACACTGTCGTCGCGTAAGCGGAGAATCGCCCAAGGCCAGCCTTCGCAGCAGTCAGGCCGACCAACGAATGCGTTAAGTTGTCCATGCGGAAGTGTTAGAACATGCCGAGCGGAGAAGGCGGTGCGGGCAGTTGCGCATTTCGGTCCGGATCAATCTTCAGCAACTCCTGAGCGGCCTCCCGTGCAGCGGCAGACTCTGGCACGGGCTTACCGTCTTTGTCCTTCGCATTCCGCGCCGCTGAAATCATGTTGAAAAGAATGTCGGAAGCCTCTTTTTTCTTGCCTTGCTTGTTGTAGACCACGGCCAGCCGCAGATTGGCGCTGTCGGCAGTAACTACCTGAGAATTTGCTGATGCAATCTGTGAATAAAGCGCGGCGGCCTGGTCAAGATTGCCGTCCGATTCTTTAGCTTGCGCCAGCGCGTATTTTGCCAGGAGCGCGACGTCGCCGCTCCCGCTCGCCAAATTCTGCAAATCGGTTTCAGCCTTCAGCCGGTCGGTGACGAGTTCATTGGTGGCGATAAAATACCGCGCTTCGGTGCGATACGGCTCGCCGTACTTGGCCGCGACTTTTTCGAATTCCTGGATCGCCCGCTCAGAGCGTTCCTGCTGACTGGTAAAGAAAGGATCGCGCGAACCCGGGGGCGGACTGGGGCCAATGTCAGCCGCATTGATGGCGATGGCGCGGCCCATTGCGGCCTCAGCTTCCTCTGTGTGTTTGTGGCTCCAGCGAACGATCGCGTAGATGCCGATGGCGACTACAATAAATCCAATAAGGCCGTAAAGGATCTGCTTCCGGCGACCGGCCACACGATCGGCCAGCCGGTCGGCAAGCAGCATGGTAGCGTCGCGAAACCGATCATGTTTCAGTTCGCGCGCGCGTTTCTTTTTGTACTTAGGCAACCGATTTCCTCTTGCAAGAATGCACAGTCAAATGCGTTCATTTTGGTGTATGATCGCAGAAACAGCGAATGTAACGACCGCTAACAACGTTGTCAAGCGACGGATGCTGAGACTGCTAAATAGATCCCACACGTGTGAGTCTGGACATGAAATTTTTGAGGCACAAGTCGCGACGGCACTACAAAAACGCACGGAGAACGGGCGTTTCAGGTTGGTTCGGGTGAGTTCGTGGGTACCGAATCGGTCACGCAAGGCGCCAGTCTTGTCCTCGGCTGACTCCGGCTTAAGTCGGCGGAACGATCCACGAAATCACACGATCGAACACAAAATCGAGGTCTTTTTCGTGACTTTTCGTGTGATTTCGTGGATCGTACTTAACTCACACTCTGGGTTCGCCAAACAGTGAGATATATTTCCCAATCAGGAGACTAACGGAGCGCAAACCGCGGTACTGGTATTTGGTAGAGTAGTTTCCCAGGTGGATCCTAGGCATGCGTGGCCGCAACGCGGAGGCCGGCCGCCATCATCCAAGAGAGTGACGTGCAAAACCTTATCGGCACAAAAAAGAGGGAACAAACCGACCGCACCGGCTGTCTAACGCCATGCCAGTGCGGGAAGCAACGCTGCAAGCCGTCTGGATTGCTTCTCCATCGGAGGATCTCCGAATGAGCTACGGGGAGCAAATCGCACTCCGCGGGCATGCGGACATTCAGAGCGTTGCTTCGGCAGCGGAGATTGAACTACGCACTCCGACCGAAGACCAGTTCCTTGAGAAATTGCGGCGCGGCGATGCAATGGCTTACGAGCGCCTGGTAGCCGAGCATTCGGGAGATGTTTACGCACTGCTGCACCGTTTGACGTCCGACGCTGAAGAGGCGCGCGATTTGACCCAGGAGACTTTCCTGCGGGCCTTTCAAAGCATTGATCGCTTTCGTGGCGATGCCAGTTTGAAAACCTGGATTTATCGGATCGCCATTAACCAGGCCCGCAATCGCTGGCGCTGGTGGCGACGCCGGAAGCGAGAGGTCACTGTTTCGCTCGACGGCGGCGACGATCATCGCGAGCAACCGCTCTCGGCGTCCCTGGTCAGCAAGAATTCACCCAGCCCCGAGCAGGAGGCTCTGGCCCGGGAACGCGAAGGTCACCTGCGGGAGGCCTGATCGGGCTGCGACACTCATATCGTGAAGCTGTGATTTTGCGAGACGTCGAAGGATTTAGCTATGAAGAAATCGCGCAGATGCTGCAAATAAGTATTGGTACGGTAAAGTCGCGCATATCGCGTGGCAGAGTCGAGTTGCGGCGACAGTTGGAAGGATCTTTGTAAAGCGAATGGTTCGCCTGCCCCGGCGTCACCTAAACTCGGTGCCAAGTTGGGTCGAAGTGACGACTTGCGAAGCAGGGCCGGGCAATCAGCCGCAAGGGGAGCGTTAGTAAAGTGGCCAGCAACAACCGCAGCGCTTCGCTCCCAGGCTGAGTAAGAACGGACGACGCGGGATTGGCGAGCCATTCGCAACATCTCCGGTTTCCGATTAGACCCGGGATCGCGAGCTAATGAAAGCAATTGGAAGTTCGCAATGAATTGTGAAGCCATTGAACATCTGCTTTCGCTGTACGTTGACGATGGCCTGACCTCTGACGAGCGGGCTCTATGCTACGAGCATCTGGAGGTTTGTCCTGTATGCCGGGTGCGCGTCGACGAATTACGAAATGTACGGAGCGGCCTGGCGATGCTTTTGAAGCCGGCTCCACCTTCCGATTTGGCACCGTCGATCAATGCCGCTCTGGCTACGAAAGCTGCCGAAGCGCGGGCCTATCGAAACGCCACCACGGCCGATCTAATCAACGATTGGGCTTTGAGGTGGTTGCAACCTCGACCGATGCGCTACACCTTCAGTTCGCTGGCGTCGATCGTGATCTTCACTGCCGTCTTCGCCGCCTTGCGGCCACACATGATTGCCCTGCGCGAGGCAACCTTGGCCTTTGAGCAAGTTCAGATCACAACTGAGTCCGAAGAGGAGGCGGGGTACAACATCAACGATCCGATCTCTCCTGAGAATTATGCCGCGCTGCGCATTCCTTATAATACTGAGTCTCCGAGCTTGAACCCTGCCGGCGCGTTGGCCACGTTGAGTTGGGAGCCTCGCGAAGTGCATTACCGGGGCGGTGAGAGACAGGACGATATGATGATTGTCGCGGATGTCTTCACTAATGGCGCTGCCTCGCTGGCTAACGTCGTACAAGCACCCCGCGATCGACGGATGTTGCAGGATGTGGCCAACGCTTTGCGGCAGGACGCTGCCTTTGTTCCAGCCTCGCTCGACCGCCGCCCGGAGACCATGCGCGTTATTTTTTCCGTGCAGCGAGTTGATGTGCACGAACGCGGGTACTGATTGTCAGAAGCCCGACGTTCAGGGAGGGCCACCCGGAATATCCCAAATAGGTTTGGAATCAGCTTTTAGGAGGGTTAGATCGGCTACCGCTTCTTCGCAGCGGTCCGCTTTGCGCTAGCTGCCCTCCCTGACGGTCGGGCTTCTGACACAAACCTCGCTTCAATTACTCCGCGTTTCTCTTTACCAAGGAGACGAGTCAGACCCGGATACGTCTCCATCACTGCCGGCAGGTTGGCGGCGCCGATCATCCTTTCGACGCGTTTGATCTCGCGCACCGGCGCCTCAATCTCCATGAAAAGACCGAAGGGCAGTTCATCGATTACCACCGTGGCCTGCCCCACCTTCCAGCGCCTGCGCCGCTTTTCATAAACCAGACCGGGCCGAAAATTCAGCCGGTTGAGAATCGAGTCGATAGCGTCGGCATCTGCTACTGACACTTCGTGTTCTTCCTGATGCTTAATCGGAGACTGGCCTTGGCGGCGCTGTTTGAAGGTGAGAAGGGCCCGCCCGTTCACCCGTCGTAAGCGCAACGCGCGGCCCGGCTGGTCCAACGAGCCACCGCGATATATCGTGTTCTCTTCATATTCAAGTTTACCGGACTCGAGCGACATCTCACGCATACGCCGCTCGATCTCGCGACGTTGTTTTGGCGTGAGCCGGTATTTCTTCTCGATTTCGATTGGCATAAGAAATATCTCACCACGAAGTTACCAGGACACTAAGAACTAAGACGGTTAACTGAGCAGTCCTCTATCTCTCTTGTTTATCCTTCGTGTCTTCGTGTCTTGGTGGTAAAAAGGTGATAAATCAAGACTGTCCGACCCATCTGATGACTTCGGGAATTGTAGCTTTCTTTCCATACATCAACATGCCTACGCGATAGATTCGTGATGCCAGCCAAATCAACCCGGTCGCGGTGGCAAAACCAATTCCCAACGAAAGCAGAATCTGCCACAGCGGCGGAGTTTCAGTCACAATCCGCACCAGCATAGTGATCGGCGAGAAAAACGGAAACATTGACGCCCAAAACGCGAGCGATGAATTCGGACTGCGGATGATACTGAACGAGAGATAGAAACCCACCACCAGCATCAACACGACGGGCAAAGCGACCTGGCCGCCCTCCTGTGTGGTTGTGACCATCGAGCCAACCACGGCGTATACCGTCGCGTAGATGAAGTATCCCATCAAAAAGTAAATGCCGAAGTAAAAAAGAATCATCGGCGAAATGTGCGGAATTGGAATTGCCGATCCGGCCGCCCATAGCGATATCCCGATGAATGTCAGGGCCCAGATTGTCAGTTGGGTAAGCGCCACGAGCGAAACGCCGATCAGCTTACCCATCATCAATGGAAACGATCTCATTGAGGAGAAAAGAATCTCGGCAATGCGCGTCTCTTTCTCTTCAATCACGGCGCCGAGCACAAGTTGGCCGTACAGTAACACGCTCATGTAAATCAACAAGCCGACACCGAATACCAGGTAGAAACTGCTCTCGCCCTTGCTTTCGCGGCCGCTGGCGCCGGCGGCGAAGGTCCGCATATGCACCGGTTCACGCATCCGGCGGACCAACGTCTCGTCAATTTTATTGTCCGCCATTCGCTGCGAACTTACGGCGCGGCTGATGGCGTCGGCGACGTGCCCCTTGGTAAAGAGGTCAGCCGTATTGCGGACGTAAAATTCCGGCTGTCCGGTCTGCAACAGATTGGGAGGCAATACTATATAGCCATCGAGTTGCTTTGTCGCCACCCGGCCATCCAACTGTTTCCTGATTTCCTCGATGGAGCGATTGTCGGTTTGGACTTGCTCGATTGCATAGTAGCTCGGCAGCGCCCGGCCCGCCTGGGCGGCCCTCCGTTTGGGGTCCGAGTTCAACTCCAGCGGCTGCTGCTCTCCCTGCGACTCTTCTTCGTCCTGCAAAGCCTGCCGAGAATTAATCTCCAGCGCCACGCGCGTATACATCTTGCCCGTTTGATCGACGATCGCCAGCCGCGTCGGACCACCCGCGTGAATTCGGAACATCAGCGCCGGGACCACGGTGAACGCGACCATCATCAGCGGGCCCAATATCGTCGCGATGACGAAAAACTTCGTGCGCACGCGCTGGATGTATTCGCGCTTGATCACCACGAAGAGTTTTTTCATGCGGCTTCCCTCACCTTCTCAATGAAGATGTCGTGCAAGCTCGGTTCGACCAATTCAAACTTGCTCACCGGAACTCCGGCGTCAACCAGCCGCTTCAGCAACACCTGCGGATTGGCCCCCGGCGCCAGCAGGGCCTCGAACTCCTCGCCGACGGGGCGAATGCTGGCAACCAGCTCCGGGTCATTCAATACGCCGTCACTGCCTTCAAGCCTCAGCGCCACGGCATTGCGTGCGAAGCTGCGCCGGATCTCGCGCAGCCGCCCATCAAACACCTTGCGCGACCGGTAGATCATGCAGACGTCATCACATAATTTTTCGGCGATCTCCATCTGATGCGTCGAAAGAATGATCGTCTTGTTCGCGCGGCGCAGCTCGACGATCGCTTCTTTCATCACTTCCACGTTGACGGGATCAAGTCCGGCGAACGGCTCATCTAGAATCAGCAGGTCGGGATCATGGATCACGGCGGTGATGAATTGTACTTTTTGCTGCATTCCCTTCGATAGTTCCTTGGTGCGTTTGTCCTTCCAATCCTGCAGTTGTAGTTTGCGGAGCCATTTATCGATGCGCTCATCGGCATCTTTACCGCTGACGGATTTCAATTCGGCAAAGAAACGCAGCTGCTCGCCGACTTTCATTTTCTTGTAAAGTCCACGCTCTTCCGGCAAGTACCCGATGCGATCCTGTAGTGCGGTCGTCATCGGCTGGCCCAACAGCTCAATCCGGCCTGAATCCGGAACCGTGATGTTCACGATCATGCGAATCGTGGTCGTCTTGCCGGCGCCATTCGGCCCAATCAAGCCGAACACGCGTCCGCCTTTGACGGACAGGCTGAGATTGCTGACAGCTTTGAAGTCCCCGAAACTTTTACTGACGTTATCGAGAATTAGCGTGGGTTTTGAGTCATCCATGTTGAGTGAGGTTTACGATTTTGGCACAGGTGCGGTTTCAAAGAGAGTGTCAGTACCACCTGCGTCAGCAGTGGGTTAACGTGCCTCCCTGCATCGCACTCGATACCATGCGCTCATGCGGACGGTATTGACACCAGTGTCAGAAGCCCGACCGTCAGGGAGGGCTACGCAGTTATGGCGCCTGCCTATTTAACCAGGTGCTTGTTTCGCAAGTTGCCCTCCCTAACGGTCGGGTTTCCGACACTAACCTTCAATTCTGAACGACGAGTAATTTCCCGATGGCTCGAGGTTTATCTCTTCCAGATGAGCGACCGCCGAGAACCGCGGGCCGGTCGCCAGGTCGTTTCTAAACGCCTCGACACTCGGCGCCGGACCTTCGGCGAGTGCTTCCACGCGACCGTCATGAAGATTCTTCACGTAACCAACAATCTGATGACGGGCCGCGGCCCGCTGCGCAAAGAAACGGAAGCCGACGCCTTGCACGTCGCCGCTGATGAAGAATCGTCGCGCTATTTTGTTCGCCATCTGATTTTTAAGGGGAAGCGCTATCTTAGCGCGCGGTCTCAAGTTGAACAACCGCAATGCCGCCGGCGGGAATTTTCATGGTCACCGTGTCGCCGCCGTTCTGTTTCCGAATCGCCAGAGCCTGATCAGACGTCCACTCGCTCGCGCTTTTGATCGTTGACTTTCGCAGCGACAGTTTCACTTCCACCGTAGCGCTGCGATCGACCTGGGCCAGCCCCTGCTGCGGTTTGAAGACACCATTGTCGTTAAAGAGGGTAACTACCCAGCCACGTGAGTTTTGATTAACCAGATATTCAACCTCACCCTCCACCTGGATGGGCGTCGCTTCGGCGGCGAGATGTACCAGCAGATGCGCGACAAACGCCGGTATCCTTTCGTCCTCGCCGAGCAAATTTGGCAAGCTAACGAAAATAACTTTGCCGCGTCCGACTTTGTTGATGGTAACCAGTGGCTCATTTGACGGCGTGACGATGAGCGGCTGTGCGCCGTTCAACTCCAAACGCCGAAAGGCAAATGTTCCGCTACGCAAATCCTGCAATGGCTCACCGGACGCGAGACAACGCGCATGGTCCGTTTCACCAAACTGATCCTGCAAGCGAACGCCGAGGAATTCCGGACTCAAGCCTTTGCTTTGAGCCACGTTGAGCACGACGGTGCCACCGTTGCGAACATATTGTTCGAGTTTGCGCGCCCAGACATCGGTCCATTTCATTGCGCCGCCCACCACCACCGCGCGGTATGCATCAATCGCATCTTTATGAGTTTCGCTAGTCACCAGCACATCAAAGATATTTCCGAAAACTGCCGGCACGAACGCCTGCCGCTCACCGCTGGCCGGCTCGCCTTCACGCACCAGCCCCGGATAGTAAGCCGCGCCAAACAACTCGCGCAGCGCGCGATCACTTTCGCTAATCTGCGCCACACCAAACGGCCACTGCGGATAATCTGTCATGTCCCAGCCATGCGCGGGATCAAGCAGAAATGCAATCGGGGTGTAGGGGTCGCCGCGATCGGGATGCTTCTCGGCAAACCGCATGAACTCTTCAGTGATCCGCCCCAGCGGGTTTAACTGAAATGAATGCTCACCCGGTCCGGGTTTGAAGAACTGGTCAAACCCCTGCTCGAGATAGATCGCCGACGCACCCGACATGTAATAGAGGTAGTAACTCTTGCGATACCACGAGAGCGATGGCCCCATCGTCGCGCCATAGCGCGAATGAAAGAAATTGTCCGGTCCGGCAAAGTTCTGCTGTTTGGTGAAGGTCGTGGCTGTATCCCCAAAGTTTGGCGCGTGATAATAGAAGAATTCACCACCATATTGACGCGCCGCGCCACGGCTGAAGGCGAGCCGCATGGCGGTCATCGGCTGGACCGCTGAAGTCTCGATGCCGAGAAAGCGGACACCCCATTCCATCAACGGATGCGCGAATGAGGTACTCGACGTTGATTGCGCCGGCATCAGGCGTTCCCACATCGGACCTGTTTGAGTTTTAAATGCCGCGCTCCATTTGCGCGCCAGCGCATCCGTGTAAAAGATGCGATGGGCGTCGAGCAGTTGAGCGCGCGTCATGTTTGGTGTGATCTTCAGATACTGCGCTGCCTCGTCCCAGACGTAGCCCACGCTCTCGCCCGAAATCCAGCCGAGAAACTGATCGCGGAGTTCGCCGTTCAGAAGTTTCCAGGCACCTTCGGCTTCCGGGTCAGAAGCAAAATTCGCCGCACCGTAATTGATCAGCACCGCAAACGGTGACCTGGTCTCAACCAGATACCGGCGAAACGCACTGCCGTCCTTCAGCAATTCCGGCAGAGCATTGATATAAACGACCGGCACAATCAATTTCGAACTGAAGATCGGAACGTCGCGTTTGCCGGCATATGACTTTACGAACTCATCGATGGGCTCCGCATTGAATGGATAGATCGATCTTTCATTTGCCGGCTTATCGTAGTTCTGCCAGAACTCTTTCGCGATATTCCACGGCATAAAGAAATCGCGACCGGCGACCTTCGGCCGCGACCAAACCGGTAACTCCTGGCGTGCTGATGGATCAAGCAGCGGTAGGAATCGTTCTCGTTTTGTCGACCAGTTGTGCAGATAACGCATGGCTGCGAAATCCGGCTTGCGCCGTCCTTCGGGAATAAACGAGAGATCGTTCGTCAGCAGGAAACAATCAACCTGGCGGCGGGCCTGCGCGGCTTTCGTAATTTCGATCGATACGCGCGCATTTCCTTTTTGCAGTGTCAACGGAGCACCGTCCCAGGCAAAACTCCAACCCCAGTACATGCTGGTTTCGTCGTGCGCATCGATGACGTCTTTATCGCCGAACTCATGTTGCCAGACGTCGCTTCCGGCTTGCGATATGCGCGCGACAAAATTCTCGGTTCGATTCGCGAAGTCGGCATAACGCACCCAGAGCCGGTACCGCCCCGGGCGAGGCACTTCGATGTCCTGCCAAATCGCACCGTGAGTTTCATCCGCGCTGGCGGCAACTGAGTTCCATTCGCTCTCACCACCCTGTGACCATTCAGCCGACACACCCGGACCACTGATTGACCAACCTGGAGTTCTGGCCGCGGGATTTTCGACGTAAGACGGATTCAATTGCGGTTCATGCCGCGAAGTTTCCGTGATTCCGCGCATGTTTTCGGCTTCATACCAGAAGTACTCAAAGTCAGGCGCGACGGCGCGATCGAACTCAGACGCGGAGATGCTCTGACGCGGAGACGCGGGGAGTTGGTGCTCAAATACCCGTTCAGTTCGCGCAATCAGCGGCGCGCAAGCGATCAAAACAGCTATTGAGAGGACGATTCTTACTTTGATGCGGAAGATCGTTTTCGAATACTCCATTGCTCTGGACGCTCGATCATTCGGACCAATTGACCAAGAATTCCGTCATAAACCAGATCGAGTTCGCTTGCCTCCGACTCGGAGATATAACCACACCGCAAAGCCGAGTGAATCTTCCTTAGAATCTCCGCATCTCCGTGTCGCCGTGTCGCCGTGTCTCCACGTGGTCAAGCTATTCTCCTCAGTTAGTGACCCATTTGCCAGACTTTGATCGAATTTACTGGATGAATCAGCATCAGAATCTCTAGCAACAGGCTGTCGCGAATCCAGAGTGTCAGCATGAGTTCCACCGCCGCAAACAGAGCGACGCCCCAACGCCAGCCGAGCCTGCTGGCCAACAGGAATCCGACCCCGCAACAGAAGATATCCCCGAGCGAGTTCAGGATCGTATCTCCTTCGTAACCAACTGCCGCTGTGGCCTGGCGATAGTGCTGAATGACCACGTTCGAGTTTTCGATCATCTCCCATGTGCATTCGATCCCAATCGCCATGACCAGCCGCCACTGTATCGACACGTTCCGAATTAAAAGCGTCAGCAAACCTGCAAACATCACCCCGTGCAGTACGTGAGTAAAGCTGTACGGATCAAGAAACAGTTGCGAAGTCTGAGGGCCCCACGCGTCACTGGTCCAGAAAAAACCGGGACAGGCACACTTCCACAGGCGCCCCTGAGAACGCTCCACAACGGCCGTCGTAATCAGCATCAGCGCGATCACGACTGCCGGCGCTATCCATTTTCTATTTTGCACAGGTGGTCTGAGGGCCGGGGTGAGCACGTCAGCCTAAGGCATCGAGGCAATCCGCGAGGCTGCGCTTGCGGCAGGTGAACATCGGCGTGTCGCGCAAGGTGAAACAACTAGCCTTCGTCTCGCGCAGCTCCTGGAATAGATCGAGAAAATCAGCCGGCTTGTCGGTCTCGAAAGCTACGACGAATTCCTGATCGTCAAGACCAAAAGAGAAGGTGGTGTGCAGTTTTACCGAGCGGTATTTGGATCCGATCCGGAGGTTCTCTTCCATCATTTCCAGCCGCTGCTCCTGCGGCCGCGCATACCATTCGCGCGTACGCTGCAACGGGCAGACGAAAAGGTATTCAGACTGGCCGGGAACGATATGAGAACGATCCTCGCTCTGGTCCGCGCACTCCTTTTCGATATACATCGACTTCTTGGTCATCGACAGCAGCGAGTGGGTCGGCTCGACGTACTTAGCCATCGCCGTCTGATTCAACCGCGCAGTCATTTCCTGCATGGGATCGAGATCGGTTCCGATTCTCCAGAGCATNAAGTCAGAGCTGGTGCGCAGGCCGACAGTCGAATAACTGTAAATCAGCAGTGCGGACCGAAAATCATCGACCGCGGAGATAAACGCATTCTTCGAATTCTGTTTATCACTCTCGTTCAACAGCCGCCAGTCAGGACGCGCGCGATAGAAAGTGAAATTGACGAATTGACGTGGAAGTTTTCGTTTGTGCTCTTCCAGTTCTTCGACGTTGGGAGCCAGCCGCAGTGAGCCCCGCGGTGGATGGTTATTTGCTTCACGCTCACTACTCATAAAAAATTATCGATCCGAAAATAACTTTCGTCCGTCCAATTTAGTGCGCGAGAAAAGCCTGAAGAGCTCGCACCTATTCTGCCTTTGTCTGGCACAGTTCGCAACCGACGCTGTGGCCACGCGTCGGCCCTCGTCATGCACCCGCAAGCTTGCGGGCAGCAGCGGCAGGACGCGGCCGCCGATTTTAGTCCGTGACGCCATGTTATACTCGGCGCGATTCGGCAAATCATTTTCCGGAGAGTCTT
>AP72_2010_repI_A001DRAFT_1000082_pt1 | contig 19163 bp, 14 predicted proteins | sample AmaPasrepliIA001_FD_9535 | JGI IMG/M metagenome (IMG submission 9535)
TCTTCGAGGCTGGTACCCGCGCGCAGACCAGGGCTTAGTGCGACGATGTACCCCGCGAGTGGTTTAGTTCCAAGTTGGACCATAACGCGCGATCCAACCTGGGCCGAGCGCTGCATTGATAATGGCAGACGGTAAGTGAAAACCTTTTGCAGGTGGACCGGGACTGCCACCTGAGCAAACTGGGGGAGAGACTCGTTCGAAGGTTGGGCGGCTATCATGGCAGGCACGGCTGAACAGCCTAGCGCGAATTGACGCGCGAGTGAAAGCGACGAAGTGTGGCACGTGATTCACGGCCGGGACGGCCGTGCCACCCTTGACCGGCTCAGGGATTTGAACCTGGTGGATTCGCTTCGAGATAGTCTCGGACCATCTTGAGATCTTCCCATGTCTCGCGCTTTTTCGACGGATCGCGCAGTAGGTAAGCGGGATGAAAAGTCGGCATTACTTTGATGCCGCGAAAATCCTGAAATCTTCCCCGGATACGCGTAATGCCTTCGCGCACTTCCAAAAGATTTCGCAAAGCCGTATTGCCCATAACGACGATCACTTCGGGTTGGATCGCGGCGATTTCGCGAAACAGAAACGGTCGACAAATCGCCGCTTCTTCCAACGTTGGCTGACGATTTCCGGGTGGCCGGCACCGGTTAACGTTGCCGATAATTACGTCTTCACGTTTCATGCCCATCGCTTCAATCATCTTCGTCAGCAATTGTCCCGCGCGGCCGACGAAGGGTTTGCCCTGGGCGTCTTCATCCGCGCCCGGGGCTTCGCCAACGAACATCAAACGTGCTTTCCGGTTCCCGTGGGTGTTCACGACTTGGGTGCGGCCTTCGCATAAACCGCAACGTGTGCAGTCGCCGATCTCATGCCAGATCTGTTCCAACGATTCGCTGGATCTGGCCGCTGCCAACGCAGGCGCACCCAACTCGCCAAACAATGATTCACCAGACCCGGCTGGTCGGGACGTGTTAAGTGCTTTACGAGATGTTGCTTCGACGACGGGACGCATGGGTGAAAGCGGTACCGGCGGACGGCCAATTTCAGGTTTTATGGTTAAGTCTGGCCCACTCCCAAAGTTCAGTGCGAGATTCTCCACCCCCAGTTCGCGTAAGAACTTCGCATGCTCCCGCGCGTTGTGCAGAACCTCGATTAATTCGTTAGTTATGTCCTGGGACATTATGGTTGTGCGTTCTTCGCTACTATAGCGCTCGATGCCTGGGCGCGAAGACGTGTAATCTCATCAAGAATTCTATTGGCGACTTCGAGCTTCGACGTGGGTGCCACATCGATGGGCTCGGATCTGTCTTTTACCAGAATCGTGACTGCGTTATGCTCTGAATCAAACCCTAATCCTTCGCGCGAAACGTCGTTGGCTACCAAAATGTCGAGTTGCTTCGCGTCCAGTTTTTTCCGGGCGTTGGCAATTATATCCTCTGTTTCGGCGGCAAATCCCACGAGCATCTGATTGGGATTTCGGCGGCGAGCCACCTCGCCCAGAATATCCGGAGTGCGCTCGAGTTCCAGGGTCAATTCAGGACTGCTTTTCTTGATCTTCTGTTTCGCCGGCTGTTTCGGCCGATAATCGGCCACGGCTGCCGCAGCAATGAAAATCGTCGCATCGTTGAATTCCCGCAAAACTGCTGCGTGCATTTCATCGGCCGAAGCAACCTGGATTAAATGCACAGCGTCCGGAGGTGCGACGGTGGCAATGCCGGATACCAGCCGGACATTTGCACCGCGCTCACGCGCGGCTTCTGCCAGAGCGAAACCCATCCTGCCCGACGACCGGTTAGAAATAAATCGCACCGGATCGATCTGCTCACGAGTTGCGCCGGCGGTTATGACAATGCGCTCGTTCGCCATATCGCCGGTTGCTCCCGGCGCGTTCGTCCGCTTCAGCTTCGTTGCCAATATCTCGAGTGCGACTGAGACAATGCGCTCCGGCGCACTTAACCTGCCGGGCCCTATGGTGCCGCAGGCCATCTCGCCGGCATCTGGCTCGATGATTTGGACGCCGTCACTCTTCAGCTTTTGTATGTTGCGTTGTGTCGCCGGATGCTCCCACATGGTTGTGTTCATAGCCGGAGCGACTACGACTGGGGCGGTACACGCAAGGTAGGTCGAAGTAATGAAATCGTCGGCGACACCATTTGCCAGCTTGGCCAGGGTATTGGCGGTGGCGGGTGCGATTACAAACAGATCTATCGTTTGCGAGAAGGTGATATGGGCTATCGGGTCCGGATTATCAGGCGAATAGTCGTCAACGATTACGTACGAACCAGAGAGAGCGCGAAAGGTGAGCGGTTGTATGAATTCACAGGCGTGACGCGTCATGGCGACGCGAACGTCACAGCCGGCACGTTGCAGACCGCGAAGCACCTCGATTGCTTTGTAAGCCGCTATACCGCCGGTCACTCCGATCGCGACTTTGTATGGCTGGCACTGGGTGTTCACGACAGATGAAATTGAAATGTAACATCGCTGAATGGGTGGTGCAACGAAACTCGACCGGAGTGAGGTCTATAATGCGCGCACAATTCTTAGGACGAACTGGCTTTCTCAGAGCGANACGCGTAAAGTAAATGTNACGATGCGCNTAGAGGCCGGCGATTCCGACAGCCTGAGGACACCTTNGATGTGTAACATTTCGGGCTCCGCCCGTCTNGTCTGGTTACTTACAAGTTTACTGACCATCNTTCTGGCATTAACTGCTACTGCATACGGTCAGCGACAAACTGAAAGCGAGTTTGGGCCGGTGGTTTCCGCGTATCTTGGCTATCTGAATAATGAACAGGAAGTGGTCGATGACCGCGTGAGTCGCCGGGAGATAACGGGGGCTTATTATCGACGGAACTCGAACCGGATTCACGCGCTTCGCCAGATGACCGTTCGTCTCGCACGCGAGAGTGGAAATGACTACGTGCCGGAACTGGAAGCCGTTACCGTTGATGAATTTAGGACCATTTTCGAGCGTCCACCACATCTCTCAGGCCTGCGCCAGGGTGAGGTTGTGGGTAATAAGTTTCGGTTCCTCGGTGCGGTCCATACGGGCGAAACCTTCTATCTATTCGCCCGGCTTGATCCCTACGAGCAAGCGGATTTGATGCAGCGGGCTTCCAAAGCTACCGGTACGGCCGTCGGGGCCAATGGTCAAAGTGCGAGTGAGACCACGACTCGTGCCAGAAGGGCTGTTCCGCGGTAACTCCCCACCTGCCGTTCCCTGAACGTACGCCTCACGACATCGAAGGGAAAGACACAGAATCTTGACAGCATTATGGGAAAAACCTCTTTACACGCCCTTTTTGGCGTGGTATCTTGCCCCGCAAAGCTAGTTAATACTGTAGCTTAACTGTTTGCTGTTGAGGGCTTTATTGTTGACATAAGGGTTGCGGTTCGTGTAAAAAGGCAAAGACAAGGGCCTTTTACAGGTTCCTGCCACGCCTTCTTTTTGGTCCCGCAGAAGCGAGACTTTCGAGTTTGACGGAGCAATAACCGTCAGCTGTGAGCGGTTTATTGCAGCGCGCTTCCACGACTTTGTTTACTTTGCATGGGAGGACATAATGATTAGCAGAACTTGGAGCCGTAAGTCGATTGCGTTCTGTGTCGCAGTTGCCGTATTGAGCGTTTACTCAATGGTTACGCTGGCGGCAGCGCCGCAGAAAGCATCAGGCGAGCTTTCGGTTTCTGGTCAAGTAACCGTGAATGGACAAGCTGCGATCTCTGGCGCGACAATTTTTTCGGACAGCGTGATCGCCACGGCAGCAGGTAGCAACGCGACGATTAGTCTTGGAAAGCTTGGCCGCGTTGAATTGTTTCCGAATTCATCCGTTAAATTGAGCTTTGCAGAAGGCAATATCTCTGGAGCTCTGGATGCCGGTCGAGTTCAAGTTTCCACCCTGGCGGGAACGTCAGCCATCGTTACCGCAAAGGATGGCGCGGCAGTAGCCGACGCCAGCCAGGCGGCGACGTTTATGGTTGACACAGAGTGCGGCAACATGATCGTTGCTTCGCAGGCCGGTCAAGTGGAATTGCGGGCTGGTGGAAAAGCCAAGGCGGTTGCGGCTGGTACTTCGGAATCAGCTGGAACACCGCAACCAGGCACGCGTTGCACCAGACTCACCAGGCCTGACACCTTCGGCAAGTTGAGTGGTACTGCCCTAGCTGTTCTCCTTGCGGCGGCGGGTGGTGCCATAGCAGCCGCGATCTTTGCGTCGCAACACGATGACACTTTGAACTTTGGTGGATCGGTCACGGTAGTTAGTCCGACCAGGTAACCACCGTCAATCAAAATCGCGCGTAACAACGCGCGTTCGACGATACCTTGCGGGTCACGCGCATTTCGCTCGTGACCCGTAAGTTTTGCCCCTTAGAGCTTTCAATAGGACTAATAACGGATGCACATTGTCGTAATCGGCGCCGGTTATGTTGGGCTTGTAACCGGTGCGTGTTTCGCAGAGTTTGGTGTTAATGTCATTTGTGTCGATGTTGATGCCGACAAGATCGAACTCCTGACCAGAGGCGAAAGCCCAATATACGAACCCGGTCTTGATCAGCTAATCAAAAAGAACCTTCAGGCTGGCCGTCTTAATTTCACGACCGATATCGCCGCCGCTATCAGGCAGTCACTGGTAATCTTTATCGCCGTCGGTACACCACCCAGTCCGGACGGCTCGGCAGACCTTTCCTTTGTCGAAAGTGCCGCCCGAAGTGTTGCTGAGCACATGGACAGTTATAAGGTGGTTGCCACAAAATCCACTGTTCCGGTCGGCACCGGAAAGAGATTGACCGCGGTAATCTGCGAGCATCAGAAGCTGCGAATCGATTTCAGCGTAGTTTCAAATCCTGAATTTCTTCGCGAAGGCGCGGCCATTGCAGATTTCATGAGACCCGATCGGGTGGTGATCGGCGGCTCCGACCCGCAAGCGATCGCGATCATGCGCGATCTCTACCGGCCGCTGTATCTGATCGAAACTCCGTTTGTGATCACTTCACTGGAAGGCGCTGAGTTAATCAAGTATGCGGCGAATGCCTTCCTGGCAACTAAGATCTCTTTCATAAATGAGATCGCCAATTTATGCGAGCGCGTCGGTTGTGACGTGCACGATGTGGCGCGGGCGATCGGCATGGATCGCCGCATCGGCGGAAAATTCCTGCACGCCGGCCCGGGTTTTGGAGGCTCATGCTTTCCAAAGGATACGGCCGCTTTGTCGGTGATTGGCCGGCAGTTTTCCTCGCCGGTTCGTATTGTGGACACGGTGATTGAGGTCAATCAGCGGCAGCGTGAGTCGATGATCCCGAAGATCGAAAAACTTGCCGGCGGCGACCTGGTAGGCAAACGGGTCGCGGTGCTCGGTCTGGCCTTTAAACCGGAGACCGACGACATGCGTGACGCCCCGTCCGTCGATATAATTCGCGGCCTGGTCGAGCGTGGTGCTGCGATTGTGGCCTTTGATCCGGCAGCGCAGGACGAGGCCAGGAAATTGCTCCCCGATATTGAATACGCCGCTAATGAGTATGAAGCGGCCTCGGGCGCAGATGCTTTGGTGTTTGTGACTGAATGGAACCAGTTCCGTGCCCTCGATATGAACCGGATTAGACAATCAATGCGAGTTCCCAGGATCGCCGACCTGCGAAACATATATACGCCGGCCGATCTGCGTGATATGGGTTTTGAATACGTGGGAGTGGGACGTTAGTCATGCCGCTGTCAGGAATTGCCCTCGTAACCGGAGGCGCCGGATTCATAGGTTCTCACATAGCGCGGTCCCTCATCGAACAGGGCGCGCGCGTGCGCATCATCGACAATCTGTCAACGGGTTATGAAGCCAACCTGAATGAAATCGGCGGCGACATCGATTTCATTAAGGCCAGCATCGCGGACCCGAATGCTTTGAAGCCTGCTCTGCAGGATGTCGAACTGATCTTTCATGAAGCCGCCATCCCTTCAGTCCCAAAATCAGTCGCAAAGCCGCGTGAAACGCATGAGGCCAGTGTCAACGGTACCTTCTCGCTCTTGCTGGCGGCGCGCGATGCAAAGGTCCGGCGACTGGTCTATGCCGCATCCAGTTCTGTCTACGGCGATCAGCGCGAATCGCCGAAACACGAATCAATGCGACCCGATCCTTTGTCTCCGTATGCCGTCGCAAAACTTGTAGGCGAGTACTATTGCCAAGTATTTACGCGGACTTATGGCCTCGAAACCGTATGCCTGCGATATTTTAATGTCTTCGGCCCCCGCCAGGATCCAGGTTCGCCGTACTCGGGGGTGATCTCCCGATTCATCCGCGCGCTGCAGAGCGGAGAGCGGCCGGTAATATACGGGGATGGTGAGCAGACTCGCGACTTCACTTACGTGGCGAATGCGGTTGATGCGAACCTGCGCGCTGCTCAAGCCGCGGGCGCGAGCGGCAGGGTATTTAATATCGCAAACGGGCAAAGTGTTTCGATCAACCAGGTGCTCGAGGTGTTGAAGCAACTCACCGGGCGGACAGATGTAAGCGCCGAATATGCGGATCCCCGAGTCGGTGACGTCAGAGACAGTCTGGCGGATCTCAGTGCTGCCAGATCAGTACTTGGTTATTCTCCGCGAATTGGCCTCGAAGAAGGTCTGCGATTGACGCTCGACTGGTGGCAAACGAGCCGCTTCAGCAGAAAATGAATTCGTGACTCGCCGCTAAGTTTCCTGCTCAGTGTCCCTGCGACAACTTGCCGATCAGCGAGAACATCGGGAGATACATAGCGATAACGATTGATCCGATCGTGACTCCCAGAAATGCAATCAGCACTGGCTCAATCAGCGTCAGCAGGTTGGCAATGGCAGCGTCGACTTCCTGCTCATAAAAGTCCGCGATCTTTCCGAGCATCGCATCCAACGCGCCAGTCTGCTCACCGATTCCCACCATCTGCGAAACCATGTGGGGAAATACCTCAGCCGCACGCAGCGGCTCGACAAAGCTTTTGCCCTGTTCGACGGCGGTGCGCACATTCATAATCGCTGTTTCGATCACGACATTGCCTGCAGTACGTGCCGTGATATCGAGCGATTGCAGAATGGGCACGCCAGAAGACAGCAAGGTCGAGAGTGTACGCGAGAAACGCGCAATCGCGATCTTCAGGAAGATCGGACCAAGCACCGGCGTCTTCAGTAATAAGGTGTCGATCCGTTTTCGGCCACCTGGCGTCTTGTAGTAGAAGTTAGTACCGACCGCAGCGCCGATAACGAAGACCAGAATGGCCAGTCCGCCCCAGCCGGCCATAAAGTTGCTGATGCCGACCACGATACGCGTCGGCAGCGGCAGCGGTTCGCCCGGACCCAGCAAGCCCATGAAGATGTTCTGAAACTGCGGAATCACAACGATCATAATCACGGCCACCGCGCAAATCGCCAGCAGAATAACTGCTACCGGATAAATCATCGCCGAGATGACGTCGCGCTTTAACTTGACGATCTTTTCGATGAAGGTCGAGAGCCGCTGTAAGATAAGATCGAGAATACCGCCGGTCTCACCCGCCTCAACCATGTTCGAATAGAGCTGATCGAACACCTTCGGGTGACGGGCCATGGCCGCAGCCAGAGTCGATCCTTCCTCGACGTCTTGTCGAATCTGCCCNAGCACCTGCTGGAAATACTTGTTTTGCTGTTGCTGGCCAAGGATGTCCAGGCACTGCACCAGCGGCAAGCCGGCGTCGATCATCACTGAGAATTGCCGGGTAAAAATAGCCAGGTCTTTGGATTTGACCTTCTTGCGGCCCGACAGTTTGGGGATTCCGATTTCGCGCCCTTTTTCCTTGACTGAGGTGAGCGTGACTTGCTCGCGACGCAAAACTTGTCGCAGGGCTTCGCGGTTGTCGGCGACGCGTTCGCCTGACACCACCTCATTCATGCGGTTGCGGCCTTTGAAAACGTAAGTTGGCATGTTTCGGACTCCGTTTCTAAATCGGTTTTTACCTAAATTTATTTACGCGCCATGACGCGACCGCCCTGACCATAAGCGGGGGGCGCGCCGGGCCGTCCTGGTGAGCCGTTACCGCCGTTGTTAATGCCGGCGCCGCGATCAATCAGGTCGCGCAGCTCATTTAAATTCGAGGTGCGTTGCATGGCAGTCTCACGCGAAATCTGTCGTTTGTGGAAAAGCGTCGCAAGTGACTGATTGAAAGTCTGCATCCCGTGAATATCCTGACCTGTCTGCATCATCGAATAGATCTGATGGACTTTGTCCTCGCGGATCAGATTTCGAATCGCCGCATTGGGCACCAGGATTTCCATTGCCAGCGCGCGGCCGCGGCCATCGGCCTTCGGCAGCAATGTCTGACAAAGAATGCCCTCGAGTGTTAGTGAGAGTTGGGCTCGCACCTGTGCCTGCTGCATCGACGGAAAAACGTCGATGATGCGGTTGATGGTCGAAACCGCGGAATTCGTGTGCAGGGTGGCAAAAGTGAGGTGGCCCGTCTCAGCAATGCGCAACGCCGACTCAATTGTCTCAAGGTCGCGCATCTCGCCGACCAGGACCACGTCGGGATCCTGTCGCAAAGCCGTTCGCAACGCATTGGCAAACCCGCGCGTGTCGGCATTGACTTCGCGCTGGTTGACAATGCAGTTCTTGTGGTTATGAAGGAACTCGATCGGATCTTCGATCGTCAGGATGTGCTCGTGACGATCCTTATTGATCTTATCGATCACTGCCGCCAGCGTCGTCGACTTTCCCGAACCCGTGGGTCCGGTTACCAGCACCAGGCCACGGGGCTTAGTGCAGAGGTCTTTGACGACCTGCGGCAGACCCAGCTCTTCGAAGGATTTAATCTCGTAAGGGATCGCGCGAAAGACCGCGCCCACGGCGCCGCGCTGGTTGAAGATATTCGCGCGAAAACGGGACAGGCCTTTAACGCCAAAACTGAAGTCCAACTCGAGATTTTCTTCAAAACGATGCTTCTGCGCGTCCGTTAAGACTGAGTAAGCAAGCTGTTTTGTTTCAGACGACGTCAACGGCTTGTATCCATCAAGCGGACGAATCTCGCCGTGCACACGAACTAACGGCGCGGTGCCGGTCGTGATGTGCAGGTCCGAGCCGCTAAGTTCAGAGAGTTTGTGAAGCAACTCTGAGAGCGACAATTGTTGCGGTGGATTTTCCATTTTACTCCTCGTTTAGGTCTACCGTTTTGGCTCGACCGGCTTAAAAGTGGTAATGAATTGCTCGGCATCGGCGGCAACCTTATTGCTGGTCCCCACGCCCGTACGGGTGGTCAATGAATAGACACGCCCCTCGACTTCGGTGAAGTAAAAGTTCCACACCTGATCGGATTTCGTGTCGTTGTTTGCCGGAGTCTGGGCGATGACCTCAAATACCTTGTGGCCACCAATGTCGCGCTGGCGGTCGTTGACTACCCATCCGCCGGCCGTGATCATCTTGTCAATCACTGTGTGTCGCAGGTCCGTGAAGGCCACCCCGCCGACCATCTTTCGTTGCTCGCTGGGGAGCGGCTGAACGGCGTTCGCAGAAGGAGCCAGCGCTACCACGGCCAGGCTGGCCTGCGCCCCCGCAGTACCGTTGGACTGGCCGATCTGGAAGCTGGAACCGAGTGGGGTCAGAGACGCTGTTGACCAGTTGTCAGGCAGCGGCATGGCAAAGGCTCCGTCGCGCACCACTGATTCGGGGAGAGCCAGAGCGTTCGGAAAGGCAACGTGATTAGCCGACTTCAATTCGGAGCCCGGCACCCCGTTGCGCAAGGCGGCCTGGAGCGCCCGTCGGCGGGCAATCGCGGCCTGTCGCCGGCGCACGAGTGCGCGGTGATGCCGCCACCAGCGGCGCGAATGATGATGGAAACGGTGAGAGCGCGCATAATATTGCGAGCGCAAATTGTGCGCGGTTGAAGTTGCAAAGGGCAGCAATACAACTAGTGAAATCAACAGTCCTAACAACAATGCTAATCGTCGTTTCATAACCTTACCCCTTTCATGCCACCGTTTCGCGTAAAACTTCTTCGATGGTGGTAACTCCGTTTCGTATCTTCTGTAGTCCTGAACCGCGCAGCGAAATCATGCCGTCGTCGATCGACTTCTTTCGTAGCTCGAGCGATGACGCGCCAATTAGAATCAGCTCGCGAATCTCGTCAGTAATCTCCATTACTTCATAGAGGCCGATCCGGCCTTTGTAACCCGTATCATTGCAACTGGGACAACCCTTGCCTTTATAAGTTTTTAGCTTGCCCGCTTCGTCCGGACTGAAGCCGATTTCCACCAGAGCTTCGACCGGTGTCGGGTGTTCAGCTTTGCAGTCCTTGCAGATGCGGCGGATTAGGCGCTGGGCCTGAATGAGGTTAACGCTCGTGGCCACCAGAAATGGTTCGATACCCATGTTCATAAGGCGTGAGATCGTTGAGGGAGCGTCGTTGGTGTGAAGGGTCGAGAGCACCAGGTGGCCGGTAAGAGCGGCTTTGATCGCAATTTCTGCGGTTTCAAAGTCGCGGACTTCGCCGACCAGAATGATATTCGGATCCTGGCGCAGGAAGGAGCGGAGAGCGGCCGCAAAGTTCAATCCGATCTGTTCTTTCATCTGTACCTGGTTGACACCAGGCAAGTTGAATTCGACCGGATCTTCAGCGGTCATGATATTCGTGTCGATGGTATTCAACGACTGGAGCGCTGAATAAAGAGTATTGGTCTTACCGCTGCCCGTAGGGCCGGTGACCAGCACCATTCCGTAAGGTTTGGCGATGTTTCGCTGGAATTTCACCAGCGAGTCGGGCTCAAAGCCGAGATTGGTCATGTCCAGCATCAATTTCTCTTTATCGAGCAGGCGGAGCACGACTTTCTCGCCAAACAGTGTCGGTAACGTCGAAACACGAAAGTCGAGCTCACGCGAACGTGAGTCGACCTTCATGCGAATCTTAATGCGACCGTCCTGAGGCAGCCGCTTCTCCGAAATGTCCAGCTTGGACATGATCTTAATGCGTGAGATTAGAGCGTCGCGCATCTTCAAAGGCGGGTGCATGACGTCGTAGAGGACTCCGTCAATGCGGAAGCGAATGCGCATCTCTTTTTCATAAGGCTCGACGTGGATATCTGAGGCGCCACGGCGGAGGGAATCGACCAGCAGAACGTTTACCAGACGCACCACCGGTGCGTCTTCGCTCATGCGGGTGAGGCTGGAAAGATCGATTTCATCATTTTCCTCGAATACCTCGACCTCGCTGTTCAGTGATTCGTGATCCAGGTCGAGATTATCGAGAGAGACGAGATCGGCCTGAGAGAACCCGTTGCCATTCATTTCAACGGAAGCATCAGAACCGGTCCCGGCGAGTTCGATCTCGCGGGAAGTGCTGTAATAGCGGGCGATAGCTGCTTGAACGCTGGCTTCTGCGACGACGACCGGTTCGACGTTGAGGCCGGTCATGAACTTAATATCGTCCATCGCAAAAACGTTGGTGGGATCCACCATCGCGAGCGTGAGGGTAGCGCCGACGCGTGACAGCGGCAGGACGGAGTATTTCTGTGCGACTTCCTGTGGGATTAAGCGGAGGACGGAATCATCGATGTTGAAGAGTTCGAGGTTTACTGAGGGGATTCCATATTGGCGGGAAAGGACCGCGGTGATGGTGTCATCCGAAACCAGGCCAAGTTTGACGAGGTTATACCCCAGCCTCCCGCCATGCTCGCGCTGATAGTCGAGCGCCTGACGCAGATGCTGCGGGCTGATCAGATTCTCGCGGACGAGAATTTCGCCGAGTTTTGCTGACATCCGACTTTAAAGTTTCGACTTTCTTAGAACCAGGATCGGTGGGATTACCGAAAGGCACCAAATGCGGGGCGCACAGAATGCATAACGGGGCTAAACACCGTTACACGTTGGATTCTACAATTGGCCCCCTGATCTGTCAACGAATGTTTTTTTGAGGTTTTTTGCCATTTGCTAAAGATGTGGCTGGACATTAATTCGATAGTATTCGATAATATTCGCCTAGCTTCGAATGGAAGGGGGGCTGAATGCCTATTACCGCCAGACAGAGAAAGGTATTGGATTACATTCGGAATTACTTCGAGATTCATCAGGAGGCGCCCACGATTGCCGAGATTGGGAAGGAATTTGGGATGAGCTCTTCGGCCAGCGCGCATCATGTGGTGTCGACGTTGGAACGAGAAGGATTCATCCGCCGGATTCCAAATGTCAGCCGGGGAATTGAACTGGTTAACCCCGAAAATACCGAAGCAAAATACGAGATTCCCCTGTTGGGAGTGGTGGCAGCTGGTACTCCGATTGAAGCTGTTTTGAATTACGAAACGGTTTGTGTCCCACGTGACATGATCCGCGAAGGCCGGATGTTCGCCCTGCGGGTCCGCGGCGACTCGATGATTGATGAGCAGATTCGCGATAACGATTTGATTGTTTTGCAGTCGCAACAGACGGCAGACAATGGGCAGACGGTAGTAGCGTTGATTGATGCAACGGACGCAACCGTGAAAAGATTTTACGCGGGGCGGAATCAGGTGCGGCTTGAGCCGGCTAACCCAAATTACAAACCGATCGTTGTGCGACCTCCTGAGCGGGTGCAGGTGCAGGGGGTGGTGGTGGGCGTAATTAGGAAATACAGCTGATTTTTGATTGATCCATTAATCCATTGATTCATTGAATCAATGAACAAATGAGTCAATATAATTAGCTCTTTGACAGTACGTGCGCGAGTTTTTTCAGATCGTCAATGAACTTTCGCTTCTCGTCATGACGTGTTTCATCTGGCGCGCGGAGAATCGATGAAGGGTGGACGGTGGCCATAATATAAGGCGCCAGACTTGATTCAATGAATTGACCACGTTGCTTACTGACTCGGAACTGCGGGCCGAGCAACGCCTGGGCAGCTGTGGCCCCCAGGCATACGATGACTTTCGGTTTAATCAGGCTAATTTCCGCTTCCAGCCACGGGCGGCAGGCCTTGATTTCGCTCGCGTTCGGTTTCTTGTGAATGCGCCGTTTGCCGCGTGGTTCCCATTTGAAATGTTTTACTACGTTCGTCACGTAAGTGTGAGAGCGATCGATGCCGGCTTCAACTAGTGCATCATCCAATAGTCGGCCTGCCGGTCCAACGAAGGGTTTCCCGGAAAGATCTTCTTCGTTCCCTGGTTGTTCGCCCACGAAGACGACTTCGGCTCGCCGCGCGCCTTCACCAAAAACAGTTTGGGTGCCGCGTTCCCAAAGATCGCAACCCTTGCAGTCGGCGGCCGCATCGCGAAAGGCCTTCAGATTTTTGCGCTCGGGGAAAAAATCTGCGGCTGAACTCTCCGGTGCGCCCTTACTCATTAATTTTTATTGTGCTTCGTATAACGAGTCATTGCAAACATGAACGCCGTTGCCAGAACACAAATTGAGTCTCATATAGTTGATCGACTTGGCCATGTCTTTGAAAGGCAGGAAAACCGGCCGCGGGAAATTCTTTCGGCCGGCATCACTGAAATTGATGAAGTCTGGTATGGATTTCCCCGCGGAGCAATCACTGAGCTTCACGGCGCACCATCCTGCGGACGTACGAGCGTCATGGTGGCGACCCTGGCCGCCGCCTCAGCCAATGAAGAAATATGCGCGTTAATTGATTGCAGTGACACGTTCGATGTTTCGTCGGCGGCCCGCGCCGGAGTGTGTTTAGAGCGGCTGTTGTGGGTGCGCTGTGACAATAATCTCGAACGGGCTTTTAAAGTGGTCGATCTCTTGCTGCATGGCGGAGGATTTGGTCTGGTGGCGCTCAATCTGGCTGATATGCCGGCCAGAAGTTTGCGCCGGATAATTTCAACGTGGTGGTTTCGATTTCGGCGGGCCATTGAAAATACGCCGACAGTGCTGCTGGTTATGACACCGGTGGCCTGTCTTCGTTCATGCGCGGCCATGGCATGCGAGCTTAAGCACGAGGGGACTGCCTGGCCTGTTACTGATTCGTCACGCCACGAAGAGCAAAGACAATCATCCGGGATGAGCAGGGAACGTCCGGAAATGCACCTGTCACTGGTTGCTAATTCGTCGTCATGGCGAGTTACCCATGCACATTTCTTGCGCGCTGCAAGCATTCACGTGAATCGCCAGCGGCCGCTCGTGGCTTCCGGCAACGCCATTCGTTTCAACGTTCACTCCTAGATCGCCGAGTAGTTGAGCGCTGCCGCCGCGTAGCGGCCAAATGTTTATAGAGTCTAGTGCTGGAACGAACTTGCGCTCAGTAGGAGCGCGGTGTGTCGATATTGCGCTCCTACGGAGCGGAGAACTGGCTATCGGATTCTATAAACATTTGGTCCCTTCGGGACCGAAGCACGAAGCAACATAATTAGACAGCTGTATTCTCTGCCCAGTTTCCCCCGGCCCTTGACGATATTCGGGAATATTCGATAATATTCGCTTAGGCCGAACCCGATTTTTTAACCACTATTTCCCCGGTGAGCAAAAATGTTTGCTTGTGTCCATAGTCGAGGTGTCTCTGAAACGCCGGGCGGCGATGAGATTTCGCCAGCGTTGACGGATTTGGCGTTTACATTTTCGCCGTTAGTCGAGCGAACCACTGCCGATACGATCGTGTTTGATATCGCCGGTCAAGATTTGCTGTTTGGAACAATCAGCGCGACGAATTCGGCGCCTGATGTCCTAGCAAACATCACTAAGGCGATTACGCAGCGTGCCGGGAAGCTGAAGATAAGCGTCAAGGTGGCTATGGCCGCAAATCCGGACGCGGCGATTCATGCAGCGCGATTTCTTTCGTCGATGACAATCATTGATGCCGGCGATGAACTGGTGTGCCTGGGGAGATTATCGATCACAGCGCTTGACGGCTCGCTGGTGGGAGTTGACCGTGATCGGCTGGCGGAACTTCACGAGACATTTGTCTTGTGGGGCGTGCGAACATTTCGCGATCTGGCTGTGTTGCCCCTGGCCGGCGTGGCGGAAAGATTGGGCCAGGAGGGCGTGCGATTACAAAAGCTGGCGCAAGGACGAACCCGCCGAGCCTTGAATTTAATTCGGCCGCCCGCCGGTTTCGAGCAGACGTTGCAATTAGAACATCCAGTAAGCGAACTCGAGCCGTTATCGTTCATTCTGTCGCGGCTACTCAACCAGCTTTGTGCGAATCTGAACGAGCATGCGCTGGCGACGAATGAATTGCGGCTGCGACTTCTGACAGAGCCGGTACGCACGCCTCCGGCGTGCAATCAAATGGAGCACGCCGGAGGCGTGCGTACCGATTATCTGCATGAGCGGACGCTTACGTTACCCGTCCCGATGCATGATCCCAGGACGCTGCTGCGATTGCTGTTATTCGAGATAGAAGCTCACCCACCGGCGGCTGCAATCACGGCCGTTACGATTACGGCAGAGCCGATTAAGCCGCGCGCCGCGCAAACGGGACTGTTTATTCCGCTGGCGCCTGAGCCAGAGAAACTCGAGATTACCCTGGCACGATTGGCAAAATTGGTTGGAGCAGAGAACGTCGGCTCGCCGGAACTGTTCGATACGCACCGGCCGGATGCGTTCCGGATGGAACGATTTACCGTGCAGGTTTCCCGTCGGGGAAACCGAAGCAATCGGCAATCGGCAATCGGCAATCGGCAATGTGTAATGGGCTTCAGAATGTTTCGGCCGCCGTGGCGTGCCGAAGTCGAGACATCAAACGGGCAGCCGGCGCGCATAAATGCGCGCGCGAAGTCGTCCGGGAAAGTAGCCGGAAAAGTTATCCGGGCGGCTGGTCCGTGGCGAGCTTCCGGTGATTGGTGGCGCGTTGATTTCTGGGCGCGAGACGAATGGGACATTGCTGTGGCGGATCGTAATCAAGAGAGTGAAGTGCTCTGCCGGATCTATCGTGATTTGACAAATGAACAATGGTTTGTCGCCGGCATCTATGACTAATGGCGGGCGAGAGAGGTATACAAACACCGAGCGAATTTAGCCGCGGATTTTCGCCGATAAACGCGGATACAAAATGAAATGGTTTATCTGCGTGAATCCGCGTTCACCTGCGGCTGATTTTTGCTGTGTTTTTGAATTGCGTAGTTTTTATGGATTACGTTGAGCTGCATTCACGGTCCGCATTCAGTTTTCTTCGCGGCGCAACCACGCCTGAAGAGTTAATCGCGGTGTGTGCGGAATTAGATATGCCGGCGATGGCGTTGCTTGATAACGATGGAGTCTATGGCGCGGCACGGTTTCACCTGGCGGCCGAAAAACTAAACATCAAAGCACATATCGGGGCTGAGATAACTGTTTCAGAGGCTGGAGTTTATTCTTCTAAGACACACGTTCGAAACCATAAGTCGAATTCAGAGGTTCCAGATTCCAAATTCCAAATTTCAAATTCCAAAATTCGAAATTCNAAAAATGCAAATTCGAAAAATGCAAATTCGACCTTTACTCTTCCGCTCCTCGTGCGCAATCGGACCGGCTATAAAAATCTTTGCCGGCTAATCACTCTGATGAAGTTGCGCGTTGCGAAACACGCAAAACCGGGTGAGTGCGCAGTGACTCTGGATGAATTGGCTGCCTATGCGGAAGGATGTGTCTGTTTGACCGGCGACAGTGAAGGGCCGCTGGCCGGCGCATTTCACCGCCGGGACCGAGACGGAGCAGTGACCGTCACCGAGAAACTAATCGAAATTTTCGGACCGGAGAATGTTTATGCTGAGTTGCAGCGCCACTTCAATCGTAATGAAGAAGCGCGTAATCATGCGGTGATCGAGATTGCGCGGCGATTGAAACTTCCGCTGTTGGCGACTAACGGCGTTACTTATGCGACTCGGACGCAACGGCAGGTGGCGGACGTCTTTACCTGCATTCGCCATCACGTTCGTTTGGAAACGGCCGGACGGCTGCTGTCGCTCAATTCAGAGCGGTTTCTGAAGTCGCCCCAGGACATGACGGAGTTGTTTGCCGACCTTCCCGAAGCGATCGCCAACACCGTCGAGCTATCAGCCCGGCTCGAATTCACTCTCAAAGATCTGGGTTATGAATTCCCGAAGTATCCCGTGCCGGCGGGAGAAACGATGACTTCGTTTTTGCGCCGCCGAACCTACGAAGGCGCACGCCGGCGTTATGGCCGCAACGGCGAATACGCGCGCGCCGAAAAGCAGATCGAACATGAATTAAAGTTGATCGAAAAGCTGAAACTCGAAGGCTATTTTCTGATCGTTTGGGACATCGTCGAGTTTTGCAAACGCGGCGGGATCCTCATTCAAGGGCGCGGTTCAGCCGCCAACAGCGCCGTCTGTTACAGCCTGGGAATTACTGCCGTCGATCCGGTTGGTATGGAACTTTTGTTTGAACGCTTCTTATCGGAAGAGCGAGGCGAGTGGCCGGACATCGATCTCGATCTGCCCAGCGGCGATCAGCGCGAGCGCGCCATCCAGTATGTTTACGAGCGTTATGGAAAGCTGGGCGCCGCGATGACGGCGAACGTAATCACTTATCGCGGGCGATCGGCCGCGCGTGAAGTCGGCAAGGTGCTCGGGTTCGATGACGAGACGCTCGGCCGTTTGTCGGGACTTGTACACACCTGGGAATGGAAGGATCCGAAAGACACGACCGAGCGACAATTCAAAGACGCGGGTCTTGACCTGGGTGATCGGCGCATCAAGAAATTTTTCCAACTCTATCTCGCAGTGCAGGATTTGCCGCGTCACCTGGGGCAACATTCGGGCGGCATGGTGATCTGTCAGGGGCAACTGGATTCTATTGTCCCGCTGGAGCCGGCGGCGATGCCCGGCCGGGTCGTAGTCCAGTGGGATAAGGAAGATTGCGCCGACCTGGGAATCATCAAAGTCGATCTGCTGGGTCTGGGGATGATGGCGGTGCTGGAAGAAACGATTCAGATTATTCGTGACGATTACCAGGCGGAAGTTGATCTCGCGCACCTGCCACCGGACGACATGGCGGTTTATGCGGCGCTGCAGCAGGCAGATACGATCGGCATGTTCCAGGTTGAAAGTCGCGCTCAGATGTCCTGCTTGCCGCGGCTGCGGCCGCAAAAGTTTTACGACATCGTGGTGCAGGTCGCGATCATCCGCCCCGGGCCGATCGTCGGCAATATGGTCAACCCCTATTTAGAAAGGCGACTCGGCCGTGCGCCGGTTAAATATGCGCACCCTGAGTTAGAGCCGGTGCTCCGGCGCACGCTGGGTGTGCCGCTGTTTCAGGAACAATTACTCAAGATGGCAATGATCTGTGCTGATTTCACCGGCGGAGAAGCTGAGGAATTGCGGCGCGCCATGGGCTTCAAACGATCAGAGCAACGAATGATAGAGATTGAAAAGAAACTGCGACGCGGCATGACGAGGAAGGGAATCGTAGATCGGGTACAGGATGAGATCGTCGACCAGATTGCTTCGTTTGCGCTCTATGGTTTTCCGGAATCGCACGCGGCGAGTTTCGCTTTGATTGCTTATGCCAGCGCTTATCTGAAGTGTCATTATCTGGCGGCGTTCACTGCAGCCACGCTTAACAATCAGCCGATGGGTTTTTATCAACCATTTACGATCATTAAGGACGCTCAACGTCATAGGTTGAAGGTCCTGCCGGTTGATGTGACGCGCTCTAAATGGGAATGCACGGTAGAAGGCAGAAGTCAGAGGTCAGACGTCAGACGTCGGAAAGCGAGCGTTGCTGATCGCAAGGTTGGGGTCCATGATCGAACGCTGCCTGCGTCCCGTAGGGACGAAATATTTATAGCCAACGGGAATGGCAAAATTTCTCAAGCCCCTTTAGGGGCGAAACAATTTCGCTCCTCCGGAGCTTCCGATTCATTTTTGAACTCGGATTTTATAAACATTCCGCCGCTCTGCGGCGATTCTAATAGTGACAATTACGAGCCGGCTCTTCGTCTGGGCCTGCTCTGCGTCAAAGGTCTGCGGGAGGAGGCGGGCCGGGCCATTGTCCGCGCACGGACCGAGAAACCATTTTCCAGTTTCGATGACTTGCATCGGCGCGTGCCGGAATTAAGAAAGGATGAGTTGCGAAAGCTGGCGGCCGTGGGCGCGCTGAACTCGATATACAGTGCAAAGTGCAAAGTGCAAAGTGCAAAGATTGACTGGAGCGCAACCGTCTCGGTTGCCAAAGTTGCATGCGAGGACGCTTGCGCTCCAGTCCATCGTCGTGACGCGTTGTGGCAGGTCGAGCGTGTCTCGCGTGATCCCGGCCCGTTGTACGAAACCCTCG
>AP72_2010_repI_A001DRAFT_1000083_pt1 | contig 19036 bp, 16 predicted proteins | sample AmaPasrepliIA001_FD_9535 | JGI IMG/M metagenome (IMG submission 9535)
TCAGAGGTTCAATTTACATGATCGTTGTTTCTGTGATCCCCTCGCTGGCGCTCGGGGTACTAAACAGATTCATCTTTCGCGGTGAGCCAGGAGGCTCACCGCAAGGTGCCGCGCCGAAGGCGCGAAGCGAAATCCGCTTTACGCTACGTGGCGTCTGACTTCACGCACCGGCTCCAGGCCACCATCGTGAAGCAGGTCGGCGAACAACGCCCGGTAATGGAGCATCGCTTCGCGAAGTTTCTCCATACCCACGTCATCCTTTTCGTTGTGTACCGCGATGTCATGAGCCAGCCGGTAATTCTGGGCCACGGCCGGATGATCCACCGAGACGTCCGCCACTCGTTGTTCGAAATCCGCGACTGGATAACCGCGCACATTCATCACTTCCTGGACCAGGCGGTCAGCGTGCGTCACGGCACCCGTCGGATCATCGACGAACTCCGCCTGTGCGTGCTCCCACTGATCAGCGAATTGATTGCGTTGCGCGTCGCTGAGAGGTTTGATTTCCAATTTCTTAACACGCTTCTCGCGCGCCAGCAGGATGCTTTCCGCCTGGGCAGCATCACCTTCAGCCCGGGCTACGCGCCGGTATTCAGGACCGAATTTTGATCTGAGTTCTTTGGTGCGCCGGTTCCGAGTGTAGAGCCAGATAAGGACCCCGATGGCCACCAGCACCGCGACAGCAAAGAAGATCACGACCGCAACTGTTATCGGATTGGTTGTTATTCCGTTCATGATTAATCCTCCAAAATTCTTCAGGGGGAGACAGCCGTTCGATTTACAGAATCAAGAACCGATCCAACGCTTACATAACTAAGAGAATGGTGAGTTTTACGATTCTTTCAGCACGTAAATAGAGATGCGCTCGTCGAGTACAGTACTGATTCGCAACGGGCTGTATTGCATCAAGGCGATCGTGGCACGCGCATCTTGCGCGTGATTTCACGGCCGGGACGGCCGTGCCACTTTCCGGAGCGCAGACTGTACAATCATTCAAAGGCACAAATATACTGATTCGTCGCGTGACCGAAATGAGTGAATCCAGAGAATTTATGCCTGAGCAGGGCGGCCCCCCGGCCATTCACTTACCAATTTGCCCCGTCTGCGATCGGTATTGCGAGGAAGAACTTCAGTCAATTGACACTCTGCACGAAAGCCTGCACACAATCGTCCGGTCCAACGCCGCGCTTCCGAATGCCGGTCATCTTTGCCGGCGCTGTGTCGAGATCTTCAATCGCGCCCAGCGGCAAATCGAATCACACGCCAGTATCTTTGAACAGAACAATTTCGTGTTGCCGACACCGCTGCGGATGGACGCCGACGAGAATTTTCGCGGCCGCGGCGTGACGATGACGTTTCTGGACTCGGGATTCTATGCGCATCCCGATCTCACCCAGCCAAAGAATCGCATCATCGCCTATCACAGTATTTTCGACTCTGACGGCGATCGAAGTTTGCTCAAGACGAACGACGCTGCCAGTTGGCATGGGATGATGACTTCGGTCGTCGCGGCGGGAAATGGCGGACTGGCCGGCGGTCTATACCGCGGCATCGCGTCGGAAGCGAATCTGGTGCTAATCAAGATCGGTCGCACCGGCCGCATCAGTGAAGGACAGATCAAGCAGGGGCTTGAGTGGGTGCTGGCGAACGCTGTCAAGTATCAGATCAGGATTGTCAATATTTCTGCCGGCGGCGATCACCAGGAAAGTTATTTGACCAATCCGCTGTCACAGATCGTCGAACGCTGCACGCGCGCCGGCATCACAGTGATCTGCGCGGTTGGCAACGCAGGTCACAATCCGGGCCACCCCGTGTTGCCGCCCGCGAGCGCCCCGTCTTGTATTGCGGTCGGCGGGCTGGACGATCAGAATTCGCTCGATCGCGCGCGCCGCGGGATGTATCGCTCGTCGTACGGACCAACGATTGACGGTTTGCAAAAGCCGGAAGTTATCGCGCCGGGCATCTGGGTCGCGGCGCCGATCCTGCCGCACACGCCCACCGCCGAGGAGGCTGAATTGTATTCGCGTCTGGACGCGGCTTCTGATCAAGAACTCCCGGCGCTGATCAAGCAGCACCGCGGCATTGATGAAGATCTCGATAAGTCGATTGATCTGCGCACACCGATGCTGCGGCAACTGATCACCATAAAACTCCGTGAAGGAAACGTCATCAACGAACATTACAAGTATGTCGATGGGACTTCGTTCGCCGCGCCCATCGTCTCGTCAATCGCCGCCTGCATGCTCGAGGCAAATCCACGACTAACGCCAACGCAGGTAAAGCGGATCCTGATCGAAACCGCCGAACGGGTTCATGATGTCGAGGTTGATCGCCAGGGCTGGGGCGTGGTGAATGCGCGTAACGCCGTATCACTAGCGCGGCGTTTCGGATGATTGGTTTTTTTGGAGTGCGCTGCCTTGGCAGCGCTTTGAAAGCGGCGACGAGTCGCCGCACTCCATATTGAGAGCGATATCCACTGGCCCGCCTAGACACGCGCTTTGTCGCTGTGCCAGAATTCCCGTCGAACAATCAGACAGGAGAAACCTAAAGATATATGGCTGAGGCTGATTCCGCGCAGACGGAAAATCAAACCAATGAAGAGATAACCTATCAGGCGGTTGAGAAAGACGGCGTCGTCACTGCAATTTGGGAGATGAAGGGGCGCAAGCACCTGCGCACCATCGATCCCCGTTCACGACAGGGTCGCGAGATTCTCAATCTCTACACCACCGAGGAAGTGGACCATCCGGCGAGCGAAGCCGCCACTTCGTCGTAAGTGCCAGCCGCCGGACATTCCGTTCACGCCGGGCTTTAGCCCGGGCGACTTGGGACTAAAAAGAAATCATGCAAACCGTTTCAACGGTTTGCTTTTTTGTTGCCGGCTCTTCCCCAGTCCGTCTTCGCGTCAATTCATGTTATTTCGTGGATCGCTCCGCGGCGGCCAATGAGGTCAGTACCGGAGCGGTAGCGACCGGGTAACTCNAAGTGAAGATTGATCGTCGCTGGATGCAGACCCGGTCGCTATCGCTCCCGGTACTGACTTCGCCGGCCGGGAGAAATGATCCACGAAATCACACGAACTAACACGATGAAATCCCAAAACTCAAGTCAGCAGGTTCTGCGGCTGTCCCGCCACAAAGCCTTCAATATTATCAATCACCTGGTCGGCAAGCGTCTGCACCGCTTCATTGCTGGCCCAGGCAACATGCGGCGTAACGATTAGGTTCGGCAGCTGCAAATCCAGCAGCAGGTTTCCGTTAGCCGGTGGCTCGTCGCGCAAGACATCCAAACCTGCCCCGCTAATTAGGCCGCTTTGTAAGGCCTGAATTAATGCCGTGTCATCAATCAGCGCTCCGCGCGCAGTATTAATTAAGAGGGCGCTTCGTTTCATCATTTGGAACTCACGGTGTCCGATTAGGTCTTTGGTTTCACTCGTCAAAGGACAATGCAAGGTCAGCACGTCGCTTGCTCGCAACGTTTCGGCAAAACTCGCGCGACCTGCTCGAATATCAGCCGCGCCTTTGCGTTCGGAAACTACCACGCGCATTCCCAAGGCTTCACCCAGGCGCGCCATACTCCGTCCGATCGCGCCATAGCCGATGATCCCCATCGTGCTGTTACGAATGTCATTCAGCTCATGTGTCAACAAACAGAATTGTTTTGATTCGTTCCATAGCCCACGCCGGACATCCTCACGAAACCGGAGCAGGTTTCGACGCAGAGCCAGCACCATCATCATGACGTGTTCGGGCACGGCGTTCACCGCGTAACCACGGACATTGCAAACGGCGATGCCGCGGGCGCGACAGTAGTCAAGATCGATGCAATCCGATCCGGTGGCGGCGATGGCGATTAACTTTACCCGCGCGGCCGCAGCCAATTGCGGCTCACCCAGAGACAGTTTATTGCTGATGACGATCGTGGCCTCGTGTACTCGCTCGGCCACCTGGTCCAGCGCTGATTCTGAATATCCGATCCATTCGTGTGCGAAGGAGGGCCGGCGAAATTCTGCTCGGATCGTGTTCGCTTCCAGAAAGACAATACGTTCCATTTGCAGGGAGTTATATCATGAGGTCATCTTCCGTTCGGAAGTCTCTTCTCCCTTCCCTCCCTCTGGAATTACAGGTCAACTGATTAGTACCGAGCGCCAGCGAGAGGGGGGCCACAGCTCAACCCTGTTAGTACCCCGAGCGCCAGCGAGGGGATCATAGCTCAACCATCACTTAAAGCACGTTAACCTTCGATCCCCTCGCTGGCGCTCGGGGTACTAATCAGAATCGCAGGCCTCAACCTTGATCCGGTCGCAATCCCGATGAATCGGGATTCTGACAGAGGGTGCAAAACGAAACTAATGCTAGACTGATCCGAATGTCGACCCTCGAAATTCGCCGCGCCATCCCCGACGAGTCTGATGCCCTGAGCGCGCTCGCGCATGCCGCCAAACGGCATTGGAATTATCCGGATGAATGGATTGCTCATTGGCATGACAATCTCACCATCACGCGCGACTTTATTCGCAGCAACGAAGTCTTCGTCGCGGTGATGGACGGTGAGATCGGCGGATGTTGTGCGCTCGTTCTCAGCGAGGCGCTCGCAGAGTTGGAACACATGTGGATCGATCCGAAACAGATGGGCAAAGGTATCGGCCGGGCGCTCTTTGAGCACGTTGAGGCTCGCGCCAAAGAAGCTGGTGCGCCGATGCTTGAGCTCTCGGCAGATCCGCACGCGGAAAAGTTTTATGAGCGAATGGGCGCCAAACGCGTCGGCGACGTGCCGGCCGATATGTTTGGGCAGCCGCGGGTCCTGCCAAGGATGCGAGTTCGGTTTTGATCATGTGGGATACCAAGCGACAGATCATCTGGCTGGTGGCCGGTGTCAGTTTCGGCACCTTCATCGTTTATCAGGACGCCAAAGATGAATTCGGCCGCTTTGACCCAGCGGTTTTTGTGTTTTGGGAGATAGTACTGCTGGCGATTATTGTGACCTTGTTCTGGCTTTACTCGCGGAAGAAGACGTAATGTTCCAGGGGCTGAATTGCGCCGAAGGGATTTGTTCGTGGTGTTTCGTGTGAATTCGTGGATCCGATCTTTGGAGTAGGTAAGAACCATCCACGAAATCACACGAACCAACACGAAACTGCTATTCGTTCGTGTGAGTTCGTGGTCTTAATTCACCGGCTGCATCGTCTTGGACCGCGCATCAATTCCGCGCTCGCCCATCACCAGCAATCTGCGCGGCTCACTCAGCGGCACACTCTGCGGCAGATAAGATAAGACGTAGCGGTTCTTCCGCAGCTCATCACAAATAGCCTTCGCTGCTTCGCTGGGATTATCGATCGGGAAGATGCGGCCACCGGTGCCTTCCGCGAGCTCGTTGATCACCTGGCGCGGCTTTGGTACATCGCGCCTAATCGCGCCCCGCGTACGATCTTGCGCCTGTACGCAATAGACGACAATATCGAGCGCTTGCAGAGAATTAAGGACCTGCTGGAACTTTGACTGGCTGCCGCGATCCAAACCGTCGCTGATAACCACGATCGCGCGTTTCTGGGCCGATAGCGGTTGCAAAGCTTCATTTACCACGGCAGTGATCGCGTCGAAGAGATGCGGGTCACCTTTCTTACGAAAAGCTTTCAGTTCCGTTTCGAGTTTCTTCGCGTCGTCGGTCCAATCGGCCACGATCTCAGCGCTGTTGTCATAGCCGACGATCAGCAACTTGTCGCCGTCATATATTTCATACGCGAACTCGAGCGCGGCCGCCTCGAGCTTGTCCACATCAGCGCGAATTGTCAGTGAATTATCGACCAGCAGGACGATCTTCGCGGGCGAGAGATCAGGAGTAAAGTTCCTGATGCTTTGCTCAACGCCGTTATCGAAAAATGAGATCTCTTTGGCGGTAATCGGCGCGGCCGCACCTTCGGTACGGACGGCGACGACGTTCACCATCGTTGATGAACTCGAGTCGGGATGCGAACGGCGGCCGGCCTGTGCNAACAAGCTGCCGGCGAGCAGCACCGCGGTCAACCCAATTGCGGTCAGCCGCCACCAGCGGTGCCCTGCGCTCGGAAACTTGAATCCGTTCTGCATGTGACAGAGATGGATCTTTAGCTCTTGTCCGATCCGGTCTTTTTCGGCGGAGACTTCTTTGCTTTTGCGCCGTCGTCGCTCTTTGATGCTGTTTCGGGCGCAGAGAGTTCTTTCTCGACCTTTTCGCCGACGCTGCCCTTGCGGGCGTAATCGGTGACATACCAGCCTTCGCCTTTGAATTGAATCGCCGGGGAAGAAATCATTTTCTCCAGCCGGCCACCGCATTTCTTGCAGCGCGTGGGCGACTTCTCGGACATCTTCTGAAAAACTTCAATCTGATTACCGCATTTTTTGCAACGGAATTCGTAAATTGGCATTGTTAATGTTTAATTGTCATCAAGGTTTGAACCGATTATACGAGACCGTTTCCGAACGTTACAAACCGCGGTTCTGAGATGCGTGAACAAGGAAATCCGAAGCCTTGGTGTGAAGTGATTTGTTGGTGTCATTTCGTGTGACTTCGTGGATCCAATCTTTGGTGGAGGTAAGAACGATCCACGAAATAACACGAAGAGTGGCACGGCCGTCTCGGCCGTGAAATCACGCACAAGAGCCCCTATGCCGCCATCAACATTTTTGCAAGTTACGCAACCCTTCCGCTATGATCGCGAGTCAAAAGTAGTTCCATATGCAGCCGGCTACCGAAACACAACACAGTCTGTCCCTCGAACGTAAGCTGAAGCTGCACGAAGCGCGCGAGTCCATTATCAGCCGGCTTGCGTCTAACCTCCCAAAGTCAGTCAACCTTGACACCTTTCTGCAGGTCATCGTCGCTGAGCTCGGTCAGATGATGGAGGTCGATCGCTGTGACATCATTAAGTTAAGTCCCGACGGCGAGCTCAGTGTGGGCCATGAATGGCGGGTCACCGACACCGTGCCCTCAAGCCTTGACCTGCGGATTCCCGTGGACGTTAAGACGCTGTCGCAATACCTCGACGTGCGGCAGCCCATTAAACTCGACGACACCTCGGCGCCGGAACTCGATCATAAGATTCGTTTTTTTGCCCGCAGCCTCGGCACCCGCTCGTTATTGATCGTGCCGGTCGTACTCGACGACGAAGTGCTGGGATTGATTGGCATGCATCACACGCGAGCGCCGCGGCATTGGTCGGATGAAGAAGTCGCCTTCCTGGTGTCGATCGCCCGCCAACTCGCCATCGCCTATCAGTACGCGCGCATCTATACCGACAAGAAACGCGAAGCCGAGACCACCAACGCGCTGCTCGAAATCGCCAACGCACTCAATGCCCGATCTGATTTTGGCGAAGTTACTTCCGCCGTGCTCGAGCGCGCCCTGTCGCTGGTCGGCGCTGATTATTCCGCGCTCGGCGTGCTGGACGCGGACGAAAAACGGATCAGTCTGGCGGCATTCAAAGCCGCGCCGCACGCCGTGACAGACAGTGTCCGAGGATTGATTGAAACGCACGGACAGTCGCTCGATATCACCGAGTACCCGGCGATGGTTGACATCCTCACCCAGGGAAAGACCGTAAAGCTTCACGAGACGGATCTGCCACTGCCCTTGCGCATGATGTTCAATGCGACTCTCGGCGGACGCGCTGCCTTGATTGCGCCGGTGCGCATCGCCGGTCACGCGTTCGGATTGCTGGGTTTTGTCTGGAGCCAGCAGCGCGATCGTTTCAAGGATCATGAAGTCGCACTGGTTGAAGGCATCGGTGATCAGATCGGCACGGCGCTCGAACGCGATCACCTCTCGGCTGAGATCATGCGGCTGAAGACGGCCCTGCATGAACGTTACGGCGAAGAGCGCATCATCGGCCAGGCCACGGCCATTCGCCGCGCAATCGAGCTCGCGCTGAATGTGGCGGACACGCAAACGTCCGTTTTGATTCAGGGAGAATCCGGCACCGGCAAAGAGTTGATCGCCAACCTCATCCACTTCAATTCCGGCCGCGAAGATCAGCCTTACATCAAATTGAACTGCGGCGCGATTCCCGAGACTTTGCTGGAGTCGGAATTATTCGGCCATGAAAAAGGCGCTTTCACCGATGCGCGAGCGCGGCGCAATGGCCGCTTCGAAGAAGCTAATGGCGGCACCCTGTTTCTGGATGAGGTGGGCGAAATGAGCCTCGGCGCGCAAGTGCGACTGTTGCGCGTGTTGCAGGACGGTGAATTCACGCGCGTAGGCGGCAACGAAGTTCTGAAAGCGGATGTACGTATCATTGCCGCTTCGAACGTCGATCTTGAACGCGCCGTGGAGGACGGCAAGTTCCGTCGTGATCTCTTCTACCGGCTTTCCGTCTTTCCAATTACACTGCCGCCACTGCGGGAGCGGCGCGAAGACATACATCCGCTGGTGATCCATTTTCTCGAGCACTATAAACAACGCACCAACCGCTTCGTGTCGGGAATCTCGAAAGATGCCCTGCGCGCGCTGGTGAGCTATGACTGGCCGGGAAATGTTCGGGAACTGGAAAATGCGATTGAGCGTGCAGTGATTATCGCCGCGGGCAGACAGATTGAGCTGGAGGATTTGCCCTCGGCGATCGGCAATGTGGCTGCCGAACGCGAAGTGCTGGCGCGGGCCGAGCGCGCACAGGCGGCCAGCGAAGGCCGGACGACCTCGCTCGCGATGGAACTGCCGATGTCGATGGAGGATATTGAGCGCCGCGCGATCGAAGCGACTTTGGATTACACCTCCGGCGATAAGACTAAGGCCGCGCGCCTGCTGAACATTGGCCGGAAAACCATTTATCGCAAGCTTGATCATTACAACGGCCAGCCTGGATCTGGTTCAGAGTCGGTTGAGGACGAGTCTGACTCAGAGTGAATCACTTCGTGTTATTTCGTGTGATTTCGTGGATCGTTCTTTTAACTCGCGAAAAAGATGATCCACGAAATAACACGAACAAAAACTAAACCCCTGCCTTAAAATCATTTCAAACGACTTTGGACCTATCGTCTGACATCACCATACCCGACCACGCCGGCGTGCATGATCAAACGCCGCTTGATCCGCCTGCGGTCAACAGAATTCCACCCTGGTCGTTGTTGACCGCGGTGATGACGTGGATTGCGAGTGTCATGCTCCTGTTTCTGCCGCAGGTGCTGGCGATTCCCTATCTCGCGGTGCATTACCACGGCACGCGGCCGACGGCCGAGACGCTCATGGCCGACAAGACCTTAATTCTGATTTTGGTCGCGGGAGTGCTGCCGGCCCACCTCATAACTTTATTCATAGTCTGGGCCGTGGTAACGCAATTCGGGAAAGTTTCGGCCATCGAAAGTCTGGGACTCAAGTGGAACGGCAGGTTCAGACTCGGCGCCTGCATCGCGCTCGCGCTCTTACTGTATCTGGCGGCCTTTCTGTTGACGCTGCTGTTTGGCGGACAGGGCACGGCGCTCGATCGTCTGGTCGAAAGCTCGCGTAGCGCCGCCCTCATCATTGCTTTTCTGGCGGTCGCCACCGCGCCAATCGTTGAAGAGAGCATCTATCGTGGAATTCTTTACCCGGCCATTGAACGAACCTCAGGCGCGACCGTGGCGATCGTGCTGGTAACATTGTTGTTCGCCATACCGCACGTGCCTCAGTACTGGCCGAACTTCGGCGTGATTGCTTCAATCACGTTGCTGAGTGTCACGCTGACGGTGCTGCGCGCCCGGACGGGCCGCCTGCTTCCCTGCATCGTGGTCCATTTCGTCTTTAATGGCGTGCAGTCAGTCCTCATCGTCGCCGACCCATACCTGCGCGCGGCGTTCGAGAACATGCGGCACACCAAGCCGAGCGGTCTAATCATGCAACTGATTACCTTCATTCGTTAGACGAGAGACGTTTGCTCGCGAGCTATTATCAGTGCTTTTTATTCTTTCGTGTTATTTCGTGTGACTTCGTGGATCCACGAAATCACACGAAACAACACTAAATCAAATAGCGCAAACCGACCGGAGCGCAAGCGTCCTCGCTTGCAATGAGCGCGAAGCGCGAAACAAAGAGCAACCGAGACGGTTGCGCTCCAGTCCAGGCACCGAAACTTAATGGAATATGAAGTCGTCGTTATCGGCGGTGGCATTGGCGGATTGACTGCCGCGGCCGTGCTGGCCAAACAGGGCCTTAGCGTTTGCCTTTTGGAAAGACAGTCATACGCCGGCGGCTGCGCCGCGACTGTTCTGCACGGCCGCCAACAATTCGAGCCGACACACGGTTTGTATTCCGGCTGGGAACCCGGCGGAGTTTACGACCGTCTCTTCACTAAGTTAGACGAAACCGCGCCCCACGCCGAAGTTCGCTCACCGGCTTATGTGGTGCGCCTGCCGGACGGGCTCGATATTCCCCGCACTTTAAATATTCGGGAGTTTGAAGCAAAACTGCGCGACGTATTTCCTGAATGCGCGGATGCCGCGGTCGAGTTATACCGGAATGTTGCAAATGCCGGGCAGTTGAATCTGGCGCACCTGTCACTTCGTTTCCGTCGCTTCATCGAAGTGCAACTGCAAACTTTGCTGCAATGCGCAAGCGATGAATGCAGTAATCAGATGGCCGCGGCGGCGCTCGATGTGCGGCGCAAGTTCTGGAGTATCGAAGGGGGCGCGCAATCGCTTATCGATACGCTGCTTCATTCCTTTAAGCGCAGTGGCGGAAAGTTGCGCCTCGATTCACCAGTCCTGCGGCTCGCTTATGGTTCCGATGCACTTCCGATCGGCGTGGACTTATTGAATGGCGAACGAGTCACGGCTAGGCGCGCCATGATCAGCAACCTCACCCTGTGGGACACGTTTGGAAAGTTGTTGGGACCGTCGCGCACTCCGCGCGAGATCTCATCTCAATTGAAAAAGTTGAAAGCCTGGGGTGTCTACCAGAGTTTTCTGGTGCTCAGCGAACCGGCTATCTCTCGTCTCCCGGCCGAAAGAATTCTCATACTCACCGCGGTGCGACCTGAAGGCACATATGATCCTGAAGATGTCCAACTGGTTCTGGCGCTGGCGCCCGCGGGTACGCAAAATGACGGCCACCGCAATGCCGTGCTGTCCGTCTATACACGCGCGCAGGATTGGTTTTCATTTCATGAGGATCACAGCGCGCATGAAGAGCGCGACCAGTCGATGCTCGAGCAGGTTTGGTCGCGATTGCATGCGGCGCTGCCAGAGCTCGGCGACGCGATTGAATTGATAGAGACAGCAACCCCGCAGACATTTTACGAAGCGACGCGCAGAAGATTTGGGATGATCGGACGCGCGAGTGGAGTGGCGATGTGTGGCGCTGGCGGGTCAATTACTCGATCGATCACATCACCATTTCAGAACCTTTGGCTGGTGGGCGATACAATCGCAGATGGAATCGGAATCGAAGGCGTAGTCGAATCTGCCTGGCGGACGGCTCTTGAAGTAATTGGGTAGTTGGGAACGGGGACCTCCCTGCTGGGAACGCGGACGTCCTCGTCCGCACTGAGCACGCAAGCGCGAAAATCTTCCTCTCCCCTTGGGAGATGGTCGGGGTGAGGGCCTACGCGATCGACACACACACACAATGTGCCGTGCCAGGTCGTGTTACTTCGTGTTCGTGTTAGTTCGTGTGATTTCGTGGATCGCCCTCAGGTTGCGACGAAGACACGAATCACGAAGCTGCAACCGCACATTTCTTTGGAGTAGGTGGTACGCGTACGCCCTCACCCCAGCCCTCTCCCAAGAGTAACTATATAGTTGACTCACCAGCGTAACCTGGATCCGATTAGTACCCCGAGCGCCAGCGAGGGGATCACAGGTCATCTTGACCAGAGAAAGTCACAGGCCTAAGTTGAGTGTTCGATCCCTCGCTAGCGCTCGTGGTACTAATTAGGGTGAGTCAACTTTATAGGTGCCCTTCCAAGGGGAGAGGGAGTGCGATCAACGAATTCACACGAAACAGCACGAACAAAATACGAATTGATTGCAACACAAATTTACTCCACTACTTTGAGACGTTAAACGTTGACAAGGAAAAAGAAAACTGATAAACATCGCCGCGCTGTAACGAAGTTGGATTACGTACGGCCCAAGAGTTTCACTCATCGGACCTCGATCAAGCAGCTCCCTGCAGCATCAGTCTCTAACTGCTAACCTGACAGTCTCAACCCCCGTCCCGACTGTCTCATACTTTGGAGGTTCAACATGCCAACTGAAATCGGTAAGCTCACTCTGACCATCACTCCTGAAGCGCTCCGCTCCATCATTGAAGGTGGACGGCTCTTAGAATTGGCAGGCACAGTTGCCAATGAAGCTGCGGAGCAAATTGCCGCTCAGCTAGTCGATCATGTGGCTGCCGCCGCTGTTAAGGGAGACCTTACCAAAGCGGGCGCCAGCGCCGGCGTTTCTTTTATCTTCGACGGAGGCGACTTCGGAACTGTTCCGCCGCGCCCGCACTGGGGCGTAATAAATCTCGACCAGGTCCGTGCCGGCGGTCTGCAACGGTTTGCCGCCGCAGCGGGGGCTGGTCGAACCGAGTAGACCTCAGTCATTGCCGAGTTCTTTCGCCGAGTTACTCGCTCGGAGGGAATGGTACGTCACGGCTTCATTTCTGAGGCCCAGGTTGGAGTGTGCATATGGAATTCGTAAGCGAAACAGGCGACCCGGGTTCAGGTACTCTGATGTTGCATCTGCTGGGACGCTGCAATCTGACTTGTCTTCACTGTTACATGGGTGGCTCGCCTGCACGAGTTGAGCAGCTGCCGTTGCAACCGGTGCTCAATGCCATTAGTGAGTGCCGGGACCTCGGCATTGGCGCACTTTATCTCACCGGCGGCGAGCCCCTTATGTACCGAGGCCTTAATCGAGTGCTCGAAGCGGCGGCTGAAGTGCCCGGACTCAAAATCACGGTCTGCACCAATGGGACGCTGCTCAAACCGTCTCACTGTGAGCTTCTGAAAAGCGTTAACGCCCAGCTGAATATCAGCATCGATGGCGAACGAGATTTTCATGATCACTTTCGCAACCAGGCCGGCGCGTTCGAAGCAACTGAGAGAGGAGTGCAGCTCATCGTTGCAGCCGGGATTCCGCTGACGATCGTGGCGACGATTTCGCAGGGAAATCTTCATTCCTTATCAAAGCTGGTGGAATGGGCTGCCAGTGCCGGAGCATTTCAGTTTCGCGCGCAACCACTTCTCAAACTGGGCAGAGGCATAGAAATCTCGAACCAATGCCTCACAAACGCTCAGTTAAATCGAATGCTGTTACAACTGTCCGACCTGGCCAACATTTACAAATCAAAAGGCTTGCGCTGCAGTGTTGTCGGTGTCAGCCGCAGATTCCTGCAGGCGCACCCATGCGGTGCGTATGTTTGCAACGGGGAAGGCTGTCACCGGCGCATTTCGCAGGAGATCAAGAAGCTTGTGGTGCGCGAAGACGGAACTGTCCTGCCTGAGATTACCAACCTAAGCCACGACTTCGCTTTGGGAAGGATCGGTGATGGTCCCCTTTCCTTGATGGTGAGAAATTATTTCGCCGATGGTTATGCGAAGTTTGACCACTTGTGTCGCTCAATCTATGAAGAAGTCATTCCCAAATGGGACGCGGCGTTGGTTCCCTGGGACCAAATCGTAGCCGACCGAAGCCATGGATGGCAGCCCGCATCAATCTCGGCCCATTCCGTTTCAGCCTGTGGAGACTCCTGTTCAGCGATGGCGGCTTCCATGTAACGCAAGCTGTTAGCTTGCGGATGAATTCTCTCTCTCTCCCCTTTGTGGAGCCTCATGTAACGCAAGCTGTTAGCTTGCGAGTATTCTCTCTCTCCCCTTCGGAGAGGGTTGAGGGCTTAGCTCACAGAGTCACCGCACACTCATTGCGCCTCCGGCGCAGCACATTGCGGTGAGCCTCTGGCTCACCGTCACCGCCCATTAAGAATTAGGTCGAAGCTCAGCTTCGACGCAAATAAAAACTCAGCACCCAACGGTGAGCCAGAGGCGCTGACCAGCCCTTAGATTCTGCAATTTTGCGCCACCATCCCCTCGCTATCGCTCGGGGTTCTGTAACTTAACTGTCATGCGATATCCTACGAAGCCATCCGCTCTCTGAGAAAACTCAAAAAGGATCGAACATGTTAGACTCACGCGACTGGAAGGCTTTGCGCGTCATCCTGGGCTTAGCACTGCTCTTGATTGCGGTATCAATGGTGGCTGCTCAAACTGCGGACAATTACGAGCCGGGCCCTGATTCGAAGCCGCAACCCGGTGTGCCCAAAGGCGAAGTTCTGAAGTTCACTTTTGACCACTCGAAAATCTTTCCTGGCACCTCCCGCGACTACTGGGTTTATGTGCCGGCGCAATACCAGCCTGATAAGCCGGCGTGCGTCTACATCCAGCAGGATGGTCTGCACTGGGAAGTGCCGACAGTCTTTGACAACCTGATTCACAAAAAGGAACTGCCGGTCATCATCGCCGTTTTCGTCAACCCTGGCGTGGTAAAAGCGGCGGACGGCAACACGGCCCTCGATCGTTTCAATCGCAGCTTCGAGTACGACGGGCTCGGGGATGCTTATGCGCGCTTTCTGCTCGAAGAGTTATTGCCCGATGTCGAAGCCAAGAAGACAAGCGATGGCCGCGCGATCAAACTGTCGCACGAAGGCAATGATCGGGCGATCGGCGGCGCCAGCAGCGGCGCGATTGCTGCNTTTACTGCTGCNTGGGAAAGGCCGAACGCCTTTTCGCGCGTGTTCAGCGCGATTGGCACGTACGTCGATCTGCGCGGCGGACTGCGCTATCCGACTTTGATTCGCAAGTACGAGCCGAAGCCGATCCGGATCTTTATGCAGGATGGTTCGGGCGACCTCAACATCTATGGTGGTGACTGGTGGATGGCCAATCAGACGATGGAGCGCGCGCTCACGTTCGCCGGCTACGAAGTACAGCACGCGTGGGGCGACGGCGGCCACAACGGCAAACACACCACGTCGATCTTTCCAGACGCGATGCGCTGGTTGTGGAAAGACTGGCCCAAACCCGTCAAAGGCGGACAAACGCAGAACGACACGCTGAGCGCCATCCTGGTTCCCGGAGAAAACTGGCAACTGGTGAGTGAAGGCTACAAGTTCACCGAAGGACCGGCAGCGAATCAAAAAGGAGAAGTCTTTTTTAACGACGTCACCGCCAGCAAGAGCTATAAGATCGATCTGAATGGCAAGGTCAGTGAATTCCTGAGCGACACGAAAAAAGGAAACGGCCAGGCTTTTGGTCCCGACGGTCGCCTGTACGCCGTCGCTATGGGTGAGCAGAAAGTATTCGCTTACGACGCATCAAACAAGCCAGTGCCAATTGCCGAAGGGTGGGTCGGGAACGACCTGGTGGTAGCGCATAACGGAAATGTCTATGTCACCAATCCGCCGGCCGACAATGAAATCGCGCCCAGCAAGGTCTGGCTCATCCGGCCGGGCGCGGCGCCGGTGGTAGTCGACTCCGGCTTGCGTTATGCGAACGGGATCACGCTCTCGCCGGACCAGACGCTGCTTTACGTCGCCGACTACCGATCACACTGGGTCTATAGTTATTCAATCAAAGCGGACGGCACGCTCGATAACAAACAGCGATATTACTGGTTGCAGGTGCCGGACACTTCCGATCAAAGCAGTGCGGATGGGATTAGAGTTGATCGTGACGGGCGACTGTGGGTGGCGACCAACTCAGGAATTCAGGTTTGTGATCAGGCCGGCCGTGTGCAGGCCATCATTCCCACGCCGAACGGACGGTTATCAAACTTCACCTTTGGCGGTCCTGGTTTCAATACGCTTTACGCGACGTGTGGCGATCGCGTCTACAAGCGGAAATTGAAAGTAATTGGCGCCCAGGCTTGGGACGCACCCCTCAAACCGGCGCCACCGCGACTGTAACGCAAACTGTTAGTTTGCGAACGTTGAAACATGAGTCTCTGGGGTCAGGCCTTCGATTCTGCGATTCGCTGTTTCATGTGAAGACGGGATTGTCGCTGTTAAAGGAATCGCAGAATCGAAGGCCTGACCCCTTGGTTAATCGGACCGGCCCCCAAACTTCTTCTCATACCCACTATCCGCCAGAAACTTCTTGAAGTCCTTAATCTCCAGAATCTCTCTCACGGCCTGCTTTTTGTCGGCCGCGTTTTTGTAGAACGCTTCACAGATCTTGTAACCGACATAGTAGCCCAGGTCCGCCGGCCGCCCTTTGGCCTTGTCACCCTGATAGAGCCAGTTGCTCGTCTTGCTGCCATCCATCTCGGTCTTGAACTCGGCCCAAACTTCCGCTTCCCGGGGATTGCCGTAAGTATGCAGATTAGTATTGATCTGCTTTCCGGAAATCAATTCGCCGACAAAGTCCGCGCTCCCTTCGGTGATCGACGCACCCAGCAATGTGAGCTTCGCGGCTCCGGAGTATTTCTGCTGATAATGAATCAGCTCATGGGCCACGATATGCGGAATGAGTTCGACGGGTTTAGTCACCGCCTTGAGCCAATCATCCATCTCTCGCTCGGGAGTGTCCGCCGTGCGTCCGTACATCTCAGCGCCAATCAGCAAACCTGCGTCGGTGGTAGTGCCTCCCGAATTCTGGCAGCCAATCAGAAAGTAGACATCCGGAAAAACGGCCGGCTCATAAAGCTCTTTTAATTTGCGAAAGCTGGTCCGTATCGGTTCTTTCATCGAGGGGATGCGGAGCGTGCTCGCGCGAATCGAGTCGTAGTACCCCCGGTGTCGCGACACCGTCTCGGCCAAAGCGCACTGGTCAATGCGCGCCCGCTTGAATGCCAGCAGTCCTGCGCTGCCTTTATCAAAATACTGCAACTGAAACGTGACCGCCGGGTTCGGAGACCTGGCTGCCCGGTCATACGCGAACCAGAAATTATCAATATCCGAAGTAATCAACTGCGCCGCCTCTGGATCATGGTTAATCTTCTTTTCGCTACCAGAGGATTGCGGCGCGCCGCAAAGCGAGTAGCTGGTGAAACAAATTAAGATTAAAAGAGTCGCGATTAATAAACGCATCTTTCACCTCGTTTCGCCCAATATTCCTGTCATTTCGGGTGATTTCGTGGATCGCTCTTACCCGATCTCAAAACACGATCCACGAAATCACACGAAACCTATTTAGTACCCCGAGCGCCAGCGAGGGGATGGAACCTAATTCCGACCGCTCAGAGTAGTTTGAGTGAATGATCCCCTCGCTGGCGCTCGGGGTACTAAACAGATGAGTGATTTTCGTGGATCGTACTGTTTGCGTGAAGCAGGGACGATTCACGAATTCACACGAGACCACACAACCATTTGCTTCCCAAAGCCGGAGGTCAGAAATCGATCGGTTATTATCCGACCAATAAAGAGCTGACGGCAAAAGGTGGAAGTCACAATTCGCGATCATGCCGAATACAAGCGCTTGGCCGCAAGTGATATTATGCGCCCGCGATCACTAACACCGGCGCCTATCGATTCCTTTACCAAAGGTGATCGCCTTTGCTCAATGATTGATTTGTGCCAGAAAACGCTCAGGTGTATATCGGCTCGGGATCTACGCTCGGTAGTTATCTGTCTGCGATCGATTCTTGTCATCTGCGTTTTATCGTCCCTCACTCCAGGTCAGCCTAAAGAAAAACCAAAGCTCAAGGATTTCGGTTCCAGCCTCAATCGAATGAAATGGGACCCGGAACAAAAAGCCGCGGTTGAGATAAAGTCGAAAAGAGATTCGCAAACGAAACCCGACGAGGGTAACGTCGTACAGATTGAGACGTCACTGGTTTCAAGTGACGTGCTGGTGCTCGATGGGCGTGGTATACCGGTGGCAGGCCTCACGGACAAAGACTTCGTTGTGACTGAAGACGGGGTTGCGCAAAAAATTGGGATGTTCTCGCCTGGCGACGATGTGAAACTCGCGCGTTCGATCGTACTCATCATCGACTACCATTGCGCCCAGCTTCCCTTCCTCAGCGCGAGTGTGGCTGCCGCCAAGACGCTCATAGACAAACTTGTACCAGGCGATCGAATGGCAATTGTCACCGATGACGTCGAAGTGTTAGCCGGGTACACGAACAACAAACGGCGTCTCAAAGACAGCTTGGATGAATTAATCAAGCGCACACATTTTGATCCGCAGGCCTTTTTCGAAGGGCGTAACCACCTTCCCCTTGGCCGTGGCTTTGACTACAGCGCGCTCATGGCAGTGTTGAGGGAAGCGTTCGACGATGAGGATCAGCGGCCAATTATCATCTTTCAAACCGACGGCGAGGAAGCTGAACTTCTCAAAGATCCCATAGTGTGCTTGCCGTGCCTCCCGGTCTATCGAGTGATATGAACAAGACTGCCCAGCTTCATATCTTGGTATATGACTTGATGGAGCCGCTTCGACCGAAAGTCGATCGCGCAGTATTGAGCTTGGCTATCTCTACGACCTTCACTCCTAAGGATTTTCTGCTGACTCGCGATGGAAAATGCAGGCTTCATCCAGAACTTGCGCGGCGCGTAGTTGACCTTGCCTTGAACGATGAGGTCATTCTAGGGACTATCAGCAAAGCAGCATCTTTCCTGGTCAAATCCATAGACCAAAATGCGAGGAAACATCCTTGAGAAACTCTCGCTTCTCATCATCCGTGTTCAAATGTAACGGTGTTCGGTTCGCACTACCGTTGGAAGATGGACGAGCCCCGTTTCCCGATGCCCGTGCGTGTCGGCACAAAGGATCACTGGCAGATCGATCCCACGACTGAATGGAAAACAGTGAGGACGACGGTGAAACGCGAAGAGTTCGAGGTGGCTACGGATCTTTATTTTGTGGAGGTGAGTAAGCTCTAAGACTGGTGTCAGGCCTGCGAGTTGCGATTCTCAAATTAAGTCCGTCGGTACTACGGGTACGGTGGTAATCACAAATTGTCAGGCCTGATCCCAAGCATGCGAATCCAGCCAGGTCCAATAAGTTCAAAGCTTCACGACCTTGACATCTTTACTGGCCGAAGCGCTTGCGATATTCAAACGAGCCGAGGAAGGCCTTGACCATCTCAGACTGCAGGAAGTC
>AP72_2010_repI_A001DRAFT_1000084_pt1 | contig 18868 bp, 14 predicted proteins | sample AmaPasrepliIA001_FD_9535 | JGI IMG/M metagenome (IMG submission 9535)
GGGTCCGACTCAGTCGCCGCAGGTCAGATTCGCAGCTTCCGCATTACAAAGTTGGATCAGGCTGCGAAGCAGATCGCTGTGGAGCTTAGCTAGCGCCACCTATTTCCCAATGCCGTTGACGCTTGCTCGAAGGTGACTCCCATACTGGAATCATTGAGGCCAAGTACAAACAGAATTTCGGTTCCGGACGGCAGAAATGAGCAGATTTTCGTTTCTTACCCACGGCTCAGAGTTGGTTCAGCCCTATCGGAGGATCGCTGCCGGGCTGCATATATCTCGTAACAGCCGAAAAACAAGCTTCCATAGACGAACGTACTGATCAAGGTTTGCCAATACCAGGGAATGGCGGCGAGGTAGCACTGCACGAGTCCCTGCCAAGTATGGGGATAAGAATTCCAGCCGAGCCACACACCAAAATTGCTGATCAGGTAAAACGAAAGCGATGACACAACGCATGTTCCCGCCAGCCGGCGCCAGGTTGTTCGGCTGCGCAGCAGCTCGCCGGTAAACGCGATAGAGGCGAAGGCTGCCATCTGTACAACCTCTAGCCAGCCGATGCTCACGTGATACATCGAGTTCAGGACGAAGTCGCTCGCCGCGAGCAACACAACAGGCAGCCAGATTGCATCACGCCTTCGCAGGTGTGCTCCGCCAAACAGCAGTGCTCCATACACTGGAGAAAAGTTGTGAATGTGCGGCAAAAAGCGACAGAGCACAGCGATAACGATTAGCCAGTAAGCCATTGTGACCTCCTCGGTCCGTCAGAAGTGCATGCGCACTCCCGCGCGGTACGTGATTCGCAGGGCTGGAAATCCCAAAGCCTCCATGTAGGTTCGGTCGAGCAGATTTTCGATTGATTCGGTGAGTGAAAGATGACTGGAGACGCGATAGAATCCCGCGAGATTCCAGTTCGTGTACGGAGAACTGCTTGTTAAAGGAGGAAAAAGCGCTTCAAAGTCGCTATCCGCTCGGTGGCCCACATAAACCAGATTGGAACTCAGCACCGCCTTGTGCCAGTCCCATACAGCAGAGAGCGTCGCCGAATGCTTCGGCCGTCGCAATAATGGTTTTCCGATTCCGACGATCGGATCAGTGGGTGTTGCGCTTTTCTCCACCCGAGTGGCCAGGTATGTGTATTCAGCCGTAAGGTGGAATTGACTTATCGGCGCCGCCTGAGCGAGAAACTCCACGCCGCTTGCATGAGTGGCGTTGATATTCAAAAAAGTTCCCGTAAAAGGAACAAAGGTCAACGTTCGAAAGGCGATCAGGTCGCGAAAGTTATTGTCGAACCAATTGACTTCAATTTTGGCGCGATCTTGCAACAGCCGCTGCTCGACGCCAGCTTCAAAAGCTCGGGACCTCTCCGGCCGCAAGTTGGGATTTCCCAGGAACGCGGGATCCTGGCTGAACGACTGCGTGAAGCTCGGTTCTTTGATCCCCAATCCAAAGTTGAATTTGAGTTTAGTCGCGCCCAGCTTGCCGGTACCGAGTCGCAATAGGAACGCCGCCGAGCTCCGTGGCACCACGGTACGTCCAAAGCTGCCGTTATCTTCCACGCGAAGACCATTCGAAAAGAAAAGGCGCCCAAGGACGCTCTGATACTGGAAGGTGCCACCGAAGTTGTCACGCAGCGCCCGATTCGGGATACCTCCGCCGAGCCGGTCGAAGAGAAAGCCGGACTCATGGTCCCAATCGAAGGCTAGTGTAAAGATGTGCTGCCCCCATTTGCGATCGCCTTCGCCCAGACTGACGTCACTCTGGTACCCCACATGATGCCGTCGGGTATCGTTCAGAAAGTCGGTAGGGAAGTCGAAGAACTCGAATGGAGCGCTGCTGGCGCCGAAGGTTGGTGTGAACGGCGGATCAAGGAAAATATCGCGCGAGACCTGGCGTGAGCGTTCAAACGTGTAGGTGACGCGTTGCTCCCACGCATGTGCTGTCTGATCGGAGAAGCTCACGCCTGTGTAGCCATCGGCGCGGCGAAAGAATGCGTCGGTATCAGGTCGGCCGAATGCCGTCTGCCCTGGAGTGCCGTCGCGTGAAGCATTGCCACGGGCAATCCATCGCAATCTGGCTCGTTTTCCCAAAGCGAAACCAACGTTCACGCCGCCGGTCGAATTGCGGAAGCCATCATTAACCCCCTGATTGTCAGTGTTTAGCCGCGAGTAGAAACCCGAATAGTCCAGATTGCGAAATGCGCCCTCAACGTCGATTCCGCCCGAGAGCGTCTTGTACTTGCCAGCTTCGAAGTTGACGTCCACTTGCGGACGCCGCTCTTCGATTGATCCGTGTTCGCTGAAGACCTGCACGACTCCCGTCATTGCGTCCGAGCCAAACAGCGCGGACTGCGGTCCACGGACGATTTCCACGTGGTCGATTCCGTCTGCAGCAAAACTGCCGAGATCAAACGCGCCACCCGGTTCGTTCAGCGGAATGCCATCCAACAAGACCTTTGTGTAGTTCGACTCGCCTCCACGCACGAAGAGGGAAGTGGTTGAACCAACTGCTCCGCTGCGGATAACCGTTGCTCCCGGCACCCAGTGCAGGACGTCACTCAGCATCAACGGCTGCCGTTCAACGATGTCCTGGTGAGTGATTGTTGTGCTCGTGCTGCCGAGTTGGCTCGCGGGCGTCTCGGTGCGGTTCGCGGTTACAACGATCTGCTCTTGGATTGGCGCAAGCCCAAGCTGGATTTCCTGCGCATCAAAAGGCGTGTGCAGTTGGCGTGTCCGGAAACCCGTGAGTTGGATTTCGACGACGCAAGTGCCCTGGCATCCTTGTTGGAAAGCGAATCGCCCCTGCTGATCGGTGAGGACGCGAGCGATCTCCGCTCCACCCGGTGAAAGTAGTCGCACCGTAGCCCGTGGAATTGCAGCGCGATCAGGATCGACTACCTGTCCGGAAATTTGGTTAGAGAGTTGAGCCGCAAGCGGCGCGGCCAAGACAAAAATACACATCGCCCATTGGGCGAGGGGAAACCTCAGCATTGCTCCTCCTGTCCCGCGACGGGGAGTGATGAAATGTGGAAGAGGAGTTCGGAAGAAGGGAACTGGAAGACGAACTCTACAGGAGCATCGGAGACGATGCACCGAGGAGGCCGGTTTTCTTTGTTCGCCTTCCCGCGAAGGTTCACTCGTCCGGCTTCTGGCAGGTCTCCTGACTCTCGCTTCATCGGACTAGCCGCCTTCCCAATCCGCCGCGCGGATCAGTGGCATGTTGGCTAGCCCTCAGCAATCACAGTGGCGGGGCCGCGCCGGATTCTCACCGGCTTCCCTATTGAGCTTTGAACAAAAGCACCAGAAGCAAACTGCTCATCCTGATTACGCTTCGGAGAGGGTGTGTGTCAAGTGGGCGGCAGCTCGGCTTGGGACAAAAGTTTAGGTATGGGCTCACTCGCTCGCTCCTACACTGTCATCCATCACTCCGCAGCGAAACTGTTTACGTGTATCGACTTCACCGCAGAGTGGGTGATCTGCTGTTTGTGAATGTGCCCAGCAAAAGCAAATCCCCCGCGCAAAAAGCGCGCGAGGGATGACAGTCTAACGATTGATGTGTGAATTACGAGTCATATAAACCCGCAATTATCGAAATGGGAATTGTCTCACTTTGCCGACACGGAGGCTGACTGCGAATCGAAGGTCATTTCGAGGCACATTCGTTTCGCGCGATGCAGGCGCGTACTTCCATTTCTTTACGGCGTTGGATGCGACTTCAGCGAGCACAGGATTGCCTCCGTCGATCGTAGTCTTCTTCACCGTGCCGTCGGCGGCGACCAGCGCGTTAAGCTTCACGGTTCCGCCGATCTTCAGCTTCTTCAGAATCGCGGGGTACTCCGGTAGAGGTTGTGTTACCGCCTGACGTTCTGCCGCCTCAGAGAATGCCGCGCAGGTTAACGCAAACACTAATGCGAGAACTTTTAGACCCCTGTCCATATCTCCACTGAAGTCCGCTTGAATTTGAGGTGGTTGCATCAATTTGCCATGTCGCGGACGCAGCTTTCGCTGTTGTTGACGCTAGAGTCGGGCCATAGTGACGATGGGTCAATGCGCGTGGGGAACCGCGTTCTTTGGGCGACAGTAACCAGTGCAAGTAGCTGATAGCAAAAGAAATGGCGGGGATGCCGCTAAGCGCAATCCCCATCAAATTTCCTTAAACGGAATGTTCGCAGAGACCAGCGTGCATAGCTCTACGACACGCATCTAGTTCGCGTACTTTACCGAGCAGCCGTAAGGACGAGTGGTAGCAACCGCTACAGGCTGTCCGGCTTTCGCTTCCTGCAATGCTTCAGAGACGTAGTTTTTGGCGCCATTAATGTCAGAAGGATCGCTGGTTGATTTGTCATCGATCGCGCCGTTGTAGATCACCTGTCCTTGTGGATTGATGATGAACATGTGCGGCGTGGTCTTCGCCTCATAAAGATGGCCGATTTGACCATTGGAATCGAGTAGCGCCGCTGTAGGAACGGCATGCATCTTCTGCATGTAAGCGTTCTCCTGCTCAGGGGTTACATATCCCTGAGTACCGGGAGCGGACGAGATCACTGTGAACCAGACCACTCCCTTGTCGGTCCATTCTTTCTGCAGGCGCTGCATGTTGCCGCTGTCGTAATGCTTCTTCGTGAATGGACATCCATTGTTGTGCCATTCCAGAACAACAAACTTGCCCTTGTAGTCGGAAAGTTTGTGCGTTTGTCCGTGACTATCGGTGCCGGTGAAGTCTGGCGCCTGGTCACCAACCTTCACTGCGAACGCGGCGATAGCGAACAGAGCCAGAACGCTGAGGACTAAAGTGCGAAGTTGCTTCATGGTTCACTCCTTATTGCTCTTTGGAGCCTGAATTGTCGAAACTGCTTTCTTAGAACTGCCCTCTTTACCCGGAGCTTTTGATCCCTTCACGGGAATAGAGACCTCGTAGGCTGCTTTTGCGATTAAGAGACCGCGCAGCGCAGTCACCGGCTGATTAAGTTGTTCGGATTTCTTTAGCGTCATCGTTGCCATGTCTTTGCTGTGCTCAATAACGGGTCTGGCAGAGTTTTCGATAACTTGTGCGTCGAACGGGATGAAATCCGAAACAACTCCAAAATCCCCCTGTTTGCTCGTGACCGTAACCACGAAATTATCCGACTTCAAAGTTGCAGAAACATGAACACCGGGAGGCAAGGGCTTCGGCAAATTCGCTGCCGCCGCTCGAATCATCCCGACTTCGGCTGACTCTTTTCCATTGCCTTCGAGCGGTACCGCAATAGCGAGGTGCTCTTTCGCAGGCACGCAAACCTCGCGACAAACCAGATATCTCACATCTGCAGCAATGTCGGCATTCGTAGACGTAACACTCGCAGGTACGGTGAGCTTGGAAAGCAGTACTACCTGTCCCAGGTATCCGTAGTCTGTTAGCCCATGGTCGGCGATTCGCTGTGGCGCCGGAAAGCGCAGGTCACTGGCCTGTATGCCCTTCGAAAGTTGCCAGGTGACCTTGGGGGGTTCGCCAGAGTCTCCGGGATTTGTCCAGTAGATGTGCCACCCGGGTTCTAACTCGAATCGTAAGCCAATCCATTGCGAAGTTCCGGGCGTCAAAAACGACTTATCGGAGACCAGAGACAGCGTTGCGTGCTGCTTAGCTGCTCGTGATTGCGCACAGGAAATGCCGCAAAACGTCAATAGAAGTGCCGCGATTGTGCGCCTGAATGACGTTGAAGTGCTCCGATTCTACGCCAACGCACAAATTCTAGCCAAATTCCGGGCTTCTTGCCGAATCCCAGAGGCTGTTTCGCCGGCGCTCAGATTTAGGAAAATGAAACGATTGCTTGCACTTCCAGCTCAGGCGATCAGGCACCCTATGCAGCCCAGGTTCGCGGCCGCCGGTCCCAACGGTGCTTCCGAAGCTCTTGAATCAACTCTGCCGGCAAAGGCCCTTTATCGCTGTATGCCAGATTTTGCCGGACATGCTCTGGCTTTCGCATTCCCGGAATCGTGGTGCTCACGTCGGGATTCGAGAGGATAAACCTAAACGCCATTTCGGGAAGCGTCATTCCCGACGGAAGGATCTGCTTCAGTCTGTCGACGCGTTCAATTGTTAGCGGCAAATTATCAGGTCCGAAGTAATTGCCACGCCAATCTCCGGGAGGGAACGTCGTGTCCAGAGTAAGCTTTCCTCCGAGGCTCCCTTCATCGAGTGGAACACGTGCGATGACGCCAATATTGAGTTCGCGGCAAGCCGGGAACAATTCGTCTTCCGGAGCCTGGTCGAAAATGTTGTAGATCACTTGAACGGAGTCGACCAGTCCAGTACGTATCGCTTTTAGGCCATTCTCCGGCTGCCAGCGATTCAGGCTGAGTCCAAATGCCTCGACGAGGTTCTTGCTTTTTAGCTCCTCGATGGTAGATCGAAATTCTGGCTCATCTGTCCAGGAGTCGTCCCAAACATGGAACTGCAGCAGATCGACGCGATCAATGTCGAGCGCCCGGCGAATCTTTTCCGTGTACCGCATCACGGTAGCGTGCGGGAAAACATCGGCATATTTGTAGTCGGGCGTAGCTGGCCATTTGCCGTTTTTTGGAGGAATTTTCGAGGCTACGAACAGGCGCTTGCCCCGATTTTGCTTTGCGACCTTGCCGATCAGTTCGTCACTGTGACCTGTGCCGTAGGCCCATGCTGTGTCGAAGAAGTTGCAACCAAGATCGACTGACAATTGAAGCGACTCGAGCGACTGCTGATCTTCTGAGCCACTCCAACCACTCATTCCCCACAATCCATGTCCCATGTCGCTGACGTTGAATCCGGTGCGACCCAGCTTGCGGAATCTCATGTCTGAGTTGGTCTCCTAAAAGGTGCTAAGCGGCAGCATGCCTAGTGCTGTGCGACATCCGCAATAGCAACTCCTATTTTCGCCTATACACGCGCACATAATCGATCAGCATCTTTTGCGGGAACTGCGTGGTCGCATCGGGATTGCCCGGCCAATTGCCGCCGACCGCAAGGTTCAGTAGGATGAAGAACGGGTGGTCATAAACCCACTTCGTTCCGGCGGGAAGATCTGCGGGTCGACGTGTGGCGTACAGATTATCGTCGACGAAAAACCGTATCTCGCTCGGCTCCCACTCCACGGCAAAGAGGTGAAATCCGTCAGTGAAGCGCCGGTTTCCCGGCAGAGTGAAAGGAGACCCGATGCCGTGATCCCCAGAGTATCCAGGGCCGTGAACTGTCCCGTGCGCGACTGAAGGCTCGCTGCCGAGGTTCTCGACGATATCGATCTCTCCACATCCGGGCCAAGGAACGGCCTTAATGTTGTCTCCCAGTAGCCAAAAGGCCGGCCAGATCCCTTTTCCTACAGGCATCCTGATTCGAGCCTCAAATCGACCGTAAGCTTGGGAGAACTTCTCTCGCGTATTCAGACGTGCCGAGGTATATTCGCGCCGCACTCCATCAGGTCCGGTGTATTGCTCCCGGATGGCTTCGATTACCAGAGATCCGTTCTGCAAATGTGCGTTGCGAGTGCTGGTCGTGTAGTACTCCAATTCGTTGTTGCCCCAGCCATGGCCGCCGGTCGCTAGATTCCATTTTTGGGAATCCACTGGAGAGCCGTTTGGGCCATTGAATTCGTCACTCCAAGTGAGAACCCATTCCGACTTGGTCTTCTGCTCGGCACCAATCGATCCTGTGACACATAGGAACGTCGCGAGGAATGCCGGCCGGAGCATTCTGCGTGTCAGGCAAATCTTGAACCGTGGAGAGAGTTGTACGGCAATCACAGTGGCGAGAGACTACACCCAATTATTTCTCAGGGCCAGCATCAAGCATCACCGGTTCGGCAAGATCAGTGCCGTAAAGATGTAAGAAGCCCTCGGAGACGTTCGGTAGCGTAGGACTGCCTTTCGCCAGACGCTAAAGCGAGTCCGAGGGCATATCCGGAAGAGCGAACTGGCCGTCCCTCCCAGTTTGGCCGAATGGAGTGATGGTTTGAATTCTAACGTTAGTGTTCGCCAATGGAAAACGACACGTTGCGCCATCGCTGCTACTTTTGTGGTAGCCCGCCCAACCCACTGAAAATAAGATGAAGCTATCTGTTGCGGACAGTCGGGCGTAAAATTATGAGCATGTCGCGAGTGATGATAGCGACGGCGCTGGTCTTGGCTTTGGGTTTTCCTGCGTCCGCTCAGCGCGGCATGCGTGCGTTCGGCGGAGGAAGAGTGATGGGCCATGGCGCTTCATCCGCGGGTTTCGCGCGAGCTCCTCAGAGACAATTCTTTGCTCCTCGGCCCGCGATGACAATGCATCCGTTCGTTTCGCAGCGGAGCTCTGGGATTACGTTTGGGCATGTTAATCACGGATCCGTGTTCTTCACTACGGGATTCGCACAACGGTTCGACCATTTCCATCATCGCCGGTTCTTTGTGTACACGGCTCCTTACTACTATCCAGCTTATTACCCTACCTATTACGGCGATTACGGATATCCCTATTACTCGTACGCATCGCAAACAACCGATCCTTCGGCAGACGCGAGCTACTACACTGCGCTCAGCAGCCAGATGAACCAACTGAGCTCTGAGATCCAACAGCTCCGCGATGACAACGACTCGCTGCGCTCGCGACTTGAGCAACAACGTCGTCCAGCACCTCCTTCTCCAGTGGAATCTAAATCCATGAACGAGCCAGCCACGGTTCTTATTTACCGTGACGGTCATCGGTCGGAAGTTCAGAGCTACGCCATGGTGGGTCCCACACTTTGGCTGTTGTCCAGTACTCGCGCCACCAAGATACCTCTGTCTGATCTCGATCTGGACCAAACAATCAAAGCCAATGAAGATCGCGGCGTAAGTTTCGTAGTCCCAAAATAAATAACAGCGGAAAGCGAAAAGCCCCGCCAAAGCGGGGCTTTTCATTTTGGGAGGAGACTACTGGTTTACTGGAATCTTGATGATCTTCTTCTGAATCGCGTATGTCACGAGCTGTGCCTTGTTGTGAATATCGAGCTTCCGCATCAGGTTGAACTTGTGGGCTTCGACGGTCTTCACGCTCAGCCCGAGAATCACTGCGATCTCCTTAACGGAATTGCCCTCCGCCAGGAGTTTCAGGATCTCGCGTTCCCGTGGTGTGAGTGTCGAAATGCGGGGCCGCATGCGTGTGTCGCGAACGCGCGAGCGGAAATCTTCCACTAACTTGCCGAGCACTTGTGAGCTCAGATATTTGCCGCCTTTGTAAACATCCCGCACTGCGGTCAGTAGTTGCGGTGCAGGAGTGTCCTTCAGGACGTATCCCGCGGCCCCTACTTCCAGGCACTGCACAAGATAATCCTCGTCCTCATACATGGTGAGGAACAGGATTTTCGTTTCGGGACGGTTCTTGCGGATCTGTCGCGCAGCTTCAAAGGAGGAGAGTCCGGGCATGCCGATGTCCATCAGAACTATATCGGGACGCAGTTCTCGGGCTTTTTCAACCGATTCGCCCGCGTCAGAGGCCTCGCCTACTACCTCGAAGTCCGATTCAGTTTCCAGCAGCCGCCTTACTCCCTGGCGGAATAGTGTGTGATCGTCGGTTAACAAACATCTGATTTTCGGCATTCGGTTACCTGTTTAAACGGATTCGCCTTACGCAGTCTGCGACATCGCTTCGTGGTACTGGCGCGCCGGCACCATAATTTCCAGACGCGTACCCTTTCCTTTCTCGGAATGGACACGCACCTCTCCATCCAGAGAAGCAACTCTCTCTTTGATTCCCGCGAGACCAAACGAGTGGCTTCGCGGCGTATTAACTCTTGCAGGCATTCCTACGCCATCGTCTTCGATGGTGAGGAAGACGCTGTTCTCGTGCCGGCTCATCTGCACCGAAGCGCACTTCGCCTGGGCATGCTTCGCGACGTTGTGCAGAGATTCCTGAACAACGCGATAAATGGCAGCTTCGATTTCCGGCGCCAGCCGTCCGACATCTTCGTTGATCGCAACCCGGACCTTTATGCCAGTTGCTTTCGCCACGTCTTTGGCTTCTTTACGAATCGCAGCGACCAGACCCAATTCCTGCAGCATGAGGGGGGACAGGCGAGCAATGATGCGTCGGATGCCTTCGATCGTGCGATCTACAACAGAAACGGTTTCGCGGATTTTGCCCTTCGCCGTGCGTCCTGTGAGCTGTGCTTCAAGCATGCCAAGGTAGAGGCGGATGACCATGAGGGACTGGCCGGTTTCATCGTGCAATTCGCGGCTAATTCGTTTGCGTTCATCCTCTTGGGCCGCCAACAGGTGAGCGGACAGTTCGGCGATACGAGTCTCTCTGGCGCGAAGTTCGTCGGTCATGTGCGCGCGCTCAATGGCCATCACGGTGCGATCGGCAATTGCGCGCATCAGATCGCGCTCGTTCGGCAGCCATTCATATGGCCTGGCGAAACCCAGCACCATGGCTCCAATCACATTCTTGCCGGACTTGAGAGGCACTCCCCATAGTGACTTGGCGCGCTCCTTGATCCCGTCATGAAGAATGCGGGAATCGCTGGCAACATCAAGGATCATGTCCGGCTCCCCCGTCGAGACCAGGCTGCCGCAGAATCCTTGACCGAGTTCGAATTCGGTGTCGTCCGGAACCAGGCCTTCAACCCCAAGGGAGCACTCCAGCTTGAACCCGTCTCCCTCGGTCTTGCGCAAAAGAATGGCTGCCATCGAGGCGCCAAAGTTTGCGCTGGTAATCTCAAGAACCTTCTCGAACATGGAATCGATCTCGCCGGCAGCGAGTTCCGCGTCAAGAACGCGCAGAAGCGTGGCGAATTCACGGGTCTTGGTATCGAAGTACGCACCAGAGACGGTCACGAAACTTGCCGACTTCAAAACATCCAGCGTGGCGATGACTTCCTTCAGCCTCGCGCCGAATAGACCGCTGAGATACGGCTCACAGAGTTCCTGATAAATCTCGAGCGATCGCGCCACAGCACGAGTATCGACTTGAAGCTTCGCCAGCCTCATGCCGAAGTAGTCAACGTTTTCAAAAAATCCCGGAAGGTCGTTATGGGAGAAAAAGGAGTGAGCGGTAGTAAGGCTCAACCGCTCAAGGGCACCCAACTCGCGCCGTCCAAAGCCAAATTCCGCCGCAACCTGCTCGCGCCACTTTTCGGTTACATCGGTGTAATAAGGATTGAGAGTACTCAGGATTTCAACGAGCAGCTCGCGCGAGCTATCCTTGAGTGAGAGGACGGACGACAAAATCTGACTCCCGGGGATGCCGGCAAGTGGTTTCAATCCAGTAAACTCCCACTCGCCAAGTTAGCTGTAATTTTAACGAACTTTCTAAGGTTTTGTCATTAGAAGGTCCAAATCTTATTAACGCTTTGATTATACGGAGAATATCTGAGGCAGGTGTCCACCCCTTTTGCGCTCAACTGTATAAATGTGGGGTACAGCTAGGGGCTGGGCTCAGTGAGGAATGACAACCCACAAAAATTTAAGGGGTCAATGTGCTTCTTTCGATTGCCTTTTGCGTCTTGATTGAGTGCAGGCGATGCAGATGAATTGACATCCAGCACGATTCAGGTGAAAAATGAAAATCTTAGCTAAGTTGTTTATTATCAACGTACTTTTAACGACNTTCTTTATCTCTTCCTCCGTCGCGCAAGACGCCACGCAGGAAGGTTCACAGCGCCCACGTCGAGAAGGTGGACGGGCTGGCGGAGGGGAGTTCCGGCGAGGCGTTTTTGGTGAGATCACCGAGATAAGCGGTTCTACGCTCAAGATTAAGCTGCCGAATGGCTCCATCGGCACGGTAAACACCACAGCCAACACTCGCTTCCGCAAGGACGAGCAGGACGTCAAGCTGTCAGATTTCAAAGTCGGCGATCGCATTTTTGTGCGCGGCGAATCCACGGGCGAGAACACCTGGACCGCCAATGCCATCGGATCTGGGCCATCGCAAGCTCAGGTTCAGGAGCGCATGAAAGAAGCGATGGGCAAGACAATGGTGGTGGGCGAAGTGAAGTCGCTTGACGCTCCTAAGCTCACAATTGCGCGAACGGATGGTGTGACCCAAACGATTGAGGCGGATGAAAATACGTCCTTCCGGCGGGGTCGCGGCGAGAGCATTACTCTACTTGACATCAAGGCTGGCGACACGGTCTTTGCTCGCGGTGAACTCAAGAACGGAGTATTTGTGCCGACGAACGTCAGCGTGCTCGATCCCGAAATGGTGCGGCGCATGAAAGAGCGCGGTGGGATGGTCGGCTTTGGCGGAGGGTTCGGACGGGGATCAGGCCAAGGCGGAGCCTCAGCGCCGTCGAACTCCGGGCCGCCGTCTTCGCCTCAGACCCCAAAGTAATATCGATGAAAAGACGTGCTTATTTTGTTCTGCTGAGAAGCGCCTGTTCAATTGCGCTTCTTGGCACAGCCAACGTTTGTCTATCTCAGGAGTCGCCAAGCCAGCCTTCAGCTGGGATTGTGAACACACCACCAACTCAGCCGTCCGTGCAGTTCGTGGTGCGCGGAACGGTGAAGTCGGGGAAAACACCACTTCCCGGCGTAGCAGTCACCGCCTCTAACACGCTGACCGGCAAGAAGGTCTCTGCAGCAACGGGCATCGATGGCTCTTTCATGCTGACACTGCCATCGCGCGGCCGCTATGTGATCAGAGTAGAGCAGGCCGCTTTCGCTCCAACCACAAAAGAAGTAGTGATCACGCCGGAGACGCCGCAGGCCAGCGTGGATGCCGACCTCATGCTGGCCTCACGTGCCCAACTACTCGCTGCGCAACAACAGCAGTCTGCTGGCGCGGCTCAGCAGATCGCAACTGCGCTCGCGAATCGCGGAATGCAAAGTCTCTCGGTCAATGAGTCAGATACGGGAGCGATTCCCGGATCGGGAGTAACGAATGACCCCTCCGTTCAAGGTGCCGGCCTGCCATTGAATGGCGCCGGTACCGACGCGCCGACTGAATCTGTCTCCATCACTGGCGCGATGGGACAGGCTCAGAACTTTGGCATGAATCCTGACGAAATTCAGGATCGCATTCAGGAATTCCGCGATCGCATGCAGCGTGAGGGAGGTTTCGGCGGCGGTGGCGGCCCGGTGATTCTTGGGGGCGGTCCCGGCGGAGGTGGAGGATTCGGTGGCGGCCCTGGCGTGTTCACACTCGGCGGACGAATGGGAAGGTTCAACATCAACCAGCCGCACGGCTCAATTTTTTACAGCGCGAACAATTCTATTTTTGACGCTGCTCCCTACGCTCTGAACAATCGCAATGCCTTCGGTGGTCCACAGCAAAAACCGGAGTACGATCAGAACCGCTTTGGCGTGACTTTAGGCTCACCGCTCCATATTCCGCACATCGTGAAGGACGACAAGACCTTTGTTTTCCTGAATTGGACCGGTGGACGGAACGAAAATCCTTATGACCAGTTCTCAACTGTTCCGACCCTGGCGGAACGTCAAGGCAATTTTTCGTCGCTCTCGACTCAACTTGTAGACCCGCGCACGCATCAGCCCATTCCGGGCAACGTTATTAACAATATCGATCCGGCTGCNCGAGCGTTGCTGCCGTTTATTCCATTGCCGAATCTTCCCGGAACCACGCGAAACTTCCACTATGTTACGGCGCTCACGCAAAACAGCGATCAAATCGCAGTACGGCTGATTCACAATTTCGGTGAGGGCGCCACTTTCATGCCGTTTGGTGGAAACGGCGCTGGAGGCGGGGGAGGACGCGGCGGACGCCGGCGCTCTCGAAACAACATCAACTTCAATTTCAATTACAGCGACTCGAATAGCCAGGTTTCAAATCCGTTTCCCACACTGCTCGGCACCACCGACACTTCGGGAATCAACACCGGCATCGGCTGGGTACTGAGTAAGAACCGGCTCACGAATAACCTGCACTTCAACTACAACCGCAGCCACTCACAGTTGCGCAATCTATATCAGGACAAGCTGAATGTCTCGGGCCTTGCCGGCATTACCGGCACGTCGCAGGATCCCTTCGACTACGGTGTGCCTGTTCTTTCTTTCACGAACTTTCAGACCGTCCGCGACAGCGGAGGCAGTTTGGGAAATAACCAAACTTTCTCCTGGTCAGACAGCATTATCTGGCGACGCGGCAGTCACAATCTTCGCGTTGGCGGAGATTTCCGTCGGATCTTCAACGACCTTCGCACCGTGCAGAATGGTCGTGGCAGCTTTACGTTTAGCGGCACTACGTCCTTCAGCAGTGGTTTTGATTTTGCCGATTTCCTGCTCGGCTTGCCGCAGCAAACCTCGATCCAGGGTGGAACCGCTACATACAATTTTCGCCAGAATTCGTGGGACCTATTTGTTCAGGACGACTGGAGGGCTACGGGCAATCTGAGCTTCGATTTTGGGCTCCGCTACGAATACGTTTCTCCATTTAGCGAAGCAAACAATCAACTGGTGAACCTGGACATCAATCCTGCGATCACGGCAGTGAGTCCCGTGTTCCCGGGAACGACTGGACCGTTCACTGGAGGATTTCCCATAACGGTAGTTGAGCCGGATCGCAACAACTTCGCGCCGCGAGCTGGATTTGCATGGAAAGCGTTTAAGAAAGCTGTCATACGCGGCGGCTACGGAATCAACTACAACACCGGCCAATACAGCAGCATCGTTACGAGCCTGGCATTCCAGCCTCCTTTCGCCGCAACTTCCACGAATCTAACGTCGGCATCCTTGCCGCTCACGCTCGAGAACGGTTTTCCACCTCCTGCCGGCTCCACGATTACGAACAACTTCGCCGTGGATAAGAATTACAAGCTTGGCTGGGTGCAGATTTGGAACGTCGATATCCAGAAGGAACTCACACCATCGCTGTTGCTCAATGTGGGATACAACGGGTCGAAGGGCGCCGATCTCGACATTCAGCGCGCACCGAATCGTTTGCCGAGTGGAGGCCTCCGCATTCAGGATGTGCAGCCATTCATTCTCGAAACCTCTCAGGGAGACTCGATTCTCCACGCAGCCAGCGTTCGCGTTCGAAAACGCCTCCGTCATGGCATTTCTGCACAAGGTACTTACGTTTTCTCGAAGTCCATCGACGACGCCTCCAGCATAGGCGGAGGTGCGGTGGTTGTGGCGCAAAACGACCAGGATCTCGCCGCCGAGCGCGGCCTTTCCAGCTTCGATCAGCGTCACAGGTTCACCGGCAACTTCCTTTATGAACTGCCATTCGGTACGGGAAAGAAATGGCTGAATAACCAAGGCGCAATGAAGGAGATTTTCGGCGACTGGATGTGGAGCGGCGATTTCACAATTGCCTCAGGTCTACCGTTCACGCCACGCATCCTCGGAGCTGCTTCGGATATCACTCAAGGCGTGAATGGCACGTTGCGCGCGAATGTTGTGGGAGATGCGACTGCAGGAAGTTGTCCCAATGGTTTCCCGCTGGGAACGATTAATTGCTGGTTCAACACTGCAGCGTTCGTGGCTCCACTGGCTGGTCAATTCGGGAATGCCCAGCGAAACAGTATTCGGGGACCCGGACAGCTTATCTTCGACATGTCAGTAAGCAAGACGCTGTTGGCCAAGGATACGCGTGCGCTCGAATTGCGAATGGCAGCGAACAACGTGTTCAACCGTCCGCAGTTTACGACAATCGATACCGTCGTGAACTCGCCAACTTACGGACAAGTCATCAGCGTTGGCGCAATGCGGCGTATAACGCTCAGCGCGAGGTTCAGATTCTGATGCGCTCGCCTCTACTCACCCGAATCGTGGCGTTGATGCTGAGTCTGTTCAATGCCGCGCCTTCGCTGACGGCACAGGCCGCTCAGCCACAGCCGCCATCGCCGGGTGATTATCGGATACGCGTCACCAGCGATCTGGTGCTGACGAATGTCGTGGTTCGAGACAAACAGGGGAACCTGGTTCGCGGTCTCACTCAAGATGCCATCAGCATTTTCGAAGATGGCAAGCAGCAGCGCATCTCCAGTTTCGATTTTGAAAACGTTGACGCTCTGGCGACCGCCGGCTCTGCAGGTCCGACGGTAAGCGGCACGGCTGCGCCGGCGAAGATCATTGGCAGCAGCGTGGCGGTGAACAAGGAAGATCTCAAGAATCATCGCCTGATTGTTCTATTCTTCGACTTTAGCGGGATGGAGCCGGACGATATTGATCGCGCAGTCTCCGCCGCCCAGAGATATGTTGACCAGCAGATGGCTCCAGCCGACCTGGTTGCTGCTATCTCTCTCGCGTCCTCCATGCGAGTCGATCAGGACTTTACCAACGACAAAACCAGGTTGAAGGCTGTTCTGAGCGGCTATACCTCCGGTGAAGGTCAGGGGTTCCAAGCCGGCGATACCGGCAGTGCAGAAGGCACACCTGACACCAGCGGTTCGTTCGTCGCCGATGATTCTGAGTACAACCAGTTCAATACCGACCGAAAGCTGCAGGCGATTCAATCGGTGGCCAAGGCGCTGTCGAAGATCGATCAGAAAAAATCGATTATCTATTTCAGCAATGGCGTGAGTCGTTCGGGAATCGAAAATCAAGTTCAACTCAGAGCTGCGACCAACGCAGCGGTCCAGGCAAACGTCGCCCTTTACACGCTGGATGTTCGGGGACTCCAGGCTTTTGCCGCGGGCGGAGAGGCCCAAAACGCCAGCTTGCGCGGACGCTCGGCGTACACCGGCCAGTCGACACTCGATCAATTCAACAGTAATGCCGACAGTCAGGAAACGCTCACGACACTGGCAGGCGACACTGGCGGCAAAGCCTTCCTCGATTCAAACGACTTGAGCGGCGTGTTCACTGCGGTGCAGCGCGACACTTCTGCCTACTACGTCATTGGTTACCGCAGCTCGAATCCCGATATGAACGGGAAGTATCGCCACGTCAAGGTAGTACTGAATCGTCCCGATCTGAAACTTGAATACCGCAAGGGCTACTTCGGTCCTAAGGATTACGCACACTTCAACAAGGAAGACCGCGAGCAGCAGATGCTCGATGAAATCGCCTCAGAGCTCCCGGAAGTAGACGTAGCTGTGTACATGGCCGCGGATTACTTCCGAATCGACGACGCTCACTACTACATTCCGGTTTCGATCGTCATTCCCGGATCGCAGATCCCGTTTGTCACCGACAAGGACAAAGATAAGGCGACAATCGACATTATCGGAGTCGTGCAGGACGAGCTGAAACATCCAATCGGCAACGCGCGCGAGACGGTAAAGCTCGCGGTTGACGAGTCGCGCCAGGTGCGCCATAAGAATGTTCAATACAACACCGGCTTTGTTCTGCCTCCCGGAAAGTTTCACATCAAGTTCGTTGTTCGTGAGAACCAAACCGGGAAGCTGGGATCATTTGAGACCGATGTCACCGTTCCTGATCTGCGCAAAGTGCCGCTGAAGATGAGTTCGATCGTGCTCGCGAATCAGCGAACTCCGGCGACGCCGAAGAAGAACAATTCAAATCCTTTGATCCGTGACGGACAGGAGCTAGTGCCGAACATCACGCACGTCTTCACTCCAGATCAGCACCTCTACATGCAATACGAGGTGTACGATCCAGCGAAGGACAAGCGCGATCAGAGTGCGAATACGCAGGGACAGCAGGAGAAGCTGCCAAAGAATGCGGTGCACGTCCTCACGAATGTGGAGTTTCTTCAGGGCAATGCCATGGCGTATTCAACGCCACTGGTAGAGGCGCGCGAGATCAATGCGCCGGAGAGGAAGGCCGCGGTGTTTCAGCTGGATGTGCCTCTGTCACAACTCCGGCCTGGACTGTACACATGCCAGGTGAACGTAATCGATGATGCAGGTGGGAGCTTCTCGTTTCCGAGGCTCGCGATTCTTGTACGCCAGCCCAGCAACGTTACGGCTGCTGCAACTCTGACCCAAAGATAAGTTCTTCGGTACTGTGTGCCTGTGCTACGAGAGAGTTATGTAGCCTCGCCACGCTCCGCCTTCGCAACTTCCTCGCGCGCTGATTTGCTCAGCTCAAATCGACATTCCCGAGGATCTTTGTCTTCGCGCAATCCCTCATAGACCGGCGCGCGCATTTTTAGACCACCCTCGCCTGTCTCATGCGTCCACTCGGTGAACTTGATCTCAGCCACAAGCTTTGGTTTCACAAAATGGACCTTGCGTGGACTGTCGACCTTCCCATAAAAGGGATTTTCCTTAGTCTCAAGTCGTCGCAGCTTCTCCCACATTTGCGCGTGGGTCACCTGGGTGAACCCGCTTCCCGCCTGGCCTACAGGAACTAAACGTCCCTTGTCGTCATAGAGGCCAAGTACAAGCGATCCGAAATTCTCGCGACTGCCGCGAGGATCGGTATAGCCACCGATCACGCATTCCTGCCGCTGCGTGATTTTGATCTTTAGCCATTCACGGCTGCGCTTTTCGATGTAGCAACTGTTGCGGCGTTTTGCGACTATGCCTTCAAGGCCCTGTTGCCGAGCTGCGGCCATCAGCGCTTTGCCGTTGCCGGGAAAATGGTCTGAAACCTTTATTCGTTCACTCGGCCGAATGATTTGCGTGAGCAGCCTCTTGCGATCCTCGAGATTCACTTTCATCAGCGAATAGCCGTCCAGATAGAGCAGATCGAAGGCATAGTAGCGGATGAAGATGCTGCGATCCGGGGCGCTGCGCTTCCCATTTCCGGAAAGGCCGCTCCGTTGCTGCATCAGGCTGAAAGTAGCTCGCCCACTCTCATCGGCAGCGACGATTTCCCCGTCGAGGATGCAATTGCTGCACTGGACCTGATCGGCGATTTCCTGCAGCTCGGTGAACTCTCTTGTCTGATCGTTTTGATTTCTCGAGACCATCCGCACTGATCGCTTGCTGTCNTCAAAGAAGACGATAGAGCGATAACCATCCCACTTGATCTCGTAGAGCCAGTCAGGATCGTCGAAAGCGTCGTCGACTAGCGTCGCCAGCATGGGATGGATCTGG
>AP72_2010_repI_A001DRAFT_1000085_pt1 | contig 18858 bp, 17 predicted proteins | sample AmaPasrepliIA001_FD_9535 | JGI IMG/M metagenome (IMG submission 9535)
GTCTCCGCTGGCGCCGTCACCTCGAGTCGGATTCTGTCTTTCACGCTGGCGGGCCTTATCGTTCATCATGCTGTCGCGCACGGAATTCGATCCTTCCGGTCTTTGCACCTGGTTCCACCCGCCGTTCTCATACTTACTCCAGTTGCCATTCGCATCACGACGATAGGCATTGCCGTCGCGGCCGGCGTAGATGTTATCGCCCTGTTTGCCAACGAACCCCTGGCCGCGCTGATTAACCAACGTGCCGCCATTGCTGCCGCGAGTGACGCGCGTCGTATTACCGGCACTGTTGGTGAAGCGTTTGGTGCTGGCCCAATCATCGCCGCGTCTCACCTGCGTCGATCCCCAGCTGCCATATACACCCGAACCCTGGCGTGTTTGCAGAGCGGTTCCGGTGCGCGGGTTATATGCCTGCGCCGCTCCTCGCGCTCCGTATGGGCCATACGCAAATGCGCCGCGCGCGTAAGTCCCGGTGCTCGGGTTGTAGCGCGCGCCAAATCCGGCGCCTCCGTATGGTCCATAAATCCTGCCGGCCGTTCCATACACGCCGGTGTATGGGTTGTACCATGATCCGTATCCGTAAGTTCGCCAGTACGGGTAGTAGACCGGATAGTAACCGCCATACCAGTAGTAGGGCGGGTAATACCAGCCCGTGCCCCATACGGCACAACCCCAGCCCACCATCATGCCGGTATAGCCGGCTGCCGCGGCATATGTCACCCAATCATCGTTTTGGTCCTCGTCCTTTTCGACTGTGACATAGGTGACATCATAAATTGGCGAACTGGGCGGAATTTGATAAATCTCCGGAGGAATCGAGGTCGCAAGTTGCCATTCACCCGCGGGACCACTGGCAGTAAACCAGACTCCCTCGTAACACAGGTAATAGGCGTCGCCGGCCTTGATGATCTCTTTGTCGGTATTCACGGCGCGCTGCAGCTGTGTTCCCTGAATCAATTCAAACTGCGGCTCGCCCTGATAGATCACTTGGGGCGCTTTGATCTCTTTTCGGTTCACGCGCGCGATCTGGGGCACCTGCGCCAGTAGAACTGCCTCGGCGGCCTGGTCTGTGCCCGGCACTGAAGCCAGGACGCGCGAGCGCGGATGCTCGGGCGAGATCTTCTTGAAGTCTTCCGGCAGGTTTGGGGTAGCAAAATTCCAACTGGAATTCAGCTGCGGCGCGGTAAACCAGCGGCCGGCCACAGGTAATAAAACGGTCCATTCTCACCCGCGCGAAAGAGATCACTCTCAGTGTTACTGATCCAGAGAAGTCCGGTTCCCGCCACCGGCTCATACTTAGGCGGGCCCTGAAGGGAAATCAGCTCGGCAGGTTTGGTGCTGAAGTAGACATGCGGAGCCTTGGTAATCGGCTTGCCGGGCAAATTCAGCACGACATCTTTCCAATTCTCATCGCCGGGCAGTTTCCGGAAGCTTTCCGGCAGTTTTCCCGCCGGCGTCCAGGGGCCGTTCAAATTCGTGGCCTTCAACCACGAGGCATCATCTCGCAGGTAATAAGTTTTGGTGGCTGGGTACTCAAGCAAGTCCCAATTCGTATTGACGGCAAATTTCAGTTCATTGTCTTTGATTGGGCTCCAGATGGGATCGCCATCGAAGCTCAGCAGGATAGCTGGAGTCTGGCTGAAAAAAACCAGCGGTGGATCGGCTTTCAGGCCTTCAACATTTTTGGCCGTGATCGTGCTCTTATCAATCTGGGCCAGCACGCGATCGAGTGAAATGGTTCGTTCATTGTCGGGAATCAGCTTCTCAATTTCGGTAACGATCTCCTGGACCTGTTCTTTCGACAGCGTCTGAAAATTTGTTTCCGTGACTTTAGGCGAGGTGAACTTTACCAGACGCTCCTGCAGCGCTACCGAAGTGTCGCTTTCCAGCTTAATCGTGCCCATCTCGGGCTTTTGAGCATCCTTCTTCGTGTAAGAGACTGCCGCCATAGCGACAAGGTGTTTCTGGTTGTCCCAGCTCGCGGCCTGTGGCTGAAAGATGACTATTTGGGCTTCACTCGGCAGACTGTAGGCCCGCGGCCAGATGTCGCTGGCCTGTTGAATAGATGACGGGCGTCGCGAGGGCGCTGTGCCCTTGCTGGTTTGACCCACCAACCCGGGCGGAAACACCAATGAAGTGATGCAAGTAATAAGGAGCAGCGAGAATAAGATCCGTTTCATGGCGACTTTTCCACCTCCGGAGAAGGAACTGAGTTCGGCGCGCGGCGCGCGCAAAGGGATACGGTTAATTCTAGATAGCGAGGATGAGCGGGATAACTGTCAGATTTGACAGGGTATGAGGGGTGTTCATATTCGTGAAATCTTGGGTGAATTCGTGGATCGTAATGGGATTTGTTCGTGTTAGTTCGTGTGATTTCGTGGATCGTCCTCGGGTCTCGACGAAAAAGGAATCCACGAAATCACACGAACTAACACGAAAACTGGTTCACCCGAATGTGGACCGCTCTCCGATTTTGGGAGTTGTCGTTTAAGGTGTGACGGTGCGCGCCAAAGCCGGTTCGATAGCCACGTCCTCAATGGTTTCGCTGGCGAGCATTCGATGGGCGAACCCGGCCAGCACTGCGCCCACGATCGGCGCAATCCAGAATAGCCACAGCTGTTTGATGGCCCAGCCGCCGACAAATAACGCCGGTCCGGTGCTGCGCGCCGGATTAACCGAAGTGTTAGTAACCGGAATGCTGACCAGATGAATGAGAGTTAGCGCCAGGCCGATCGCGATCGGCGCTAGGCCCTGCGGTGCGCGCGCGTCGGTCGCGCCGAGAATCACGATCAGAAAGAAGAACGTCATCACGATTTCACTCACCAATGCCGCTCCCAGGGTGTAGCCGCCCGGCGAGTGATCGGCGTAACCATTCGCGGCGAAGCCGCCGCTCAAGGAGAAGCCCGCTTTGCCGCTGGCGATCACAAACAGAAGTCCCGCGCCCGCAATTGCGCCGGCCAGTTGGGCGATGATGTAAGGAATTATGTCTTTGGCAGGTATGCGCCCGCCCGCGAAACATCCTATGGTCACCGCCGGGTTGAAGTGCCCGCCGGAAACATGTCCCACGGCATAAGCCATCGTCAGGACCGAAAGACCGAAAGCGAACGAGACGCCCAGCAATCCAATGCCGACTTGCGGAAAAGCTGCCGCCAGTACCGCGCTGCCGCAGCCGCCGAAGACCAGCCACAGCGTCCCGAGAAACTCGGCTGTCAATTTCTGGGTCAATTTGTACTCTTTCATGACGGATTCTCCTTATTTCTTTCGGGGACTCGCGAGCATTAAGTGAAACCAGAGTTTGTATGGCACCAATCGTATCGGTTCGAACGGCTCTTCCAGCCGGTCAGTTTTGACCAGCGGGCGTCCCGGACGGCGTCGGGGTTAGCGTTCCGTTTTTCATTCGATCAAGCATGAACTGGTAAGGATCGGGCGAGACGCCGACGCGGCCGTAGAAAGGCTTGTCATTGATCACGATCATGAATATGACGATCGCCAGAAACCCCGCAATGAGTGTGACCAGAATTGTATGCAGCGCCAGGTCGGGAATCTTGAAAAAATATGCAATTCCAATGCTGATGACGGCCCCTACCCAAATCACGGCCCACATAATATCGGACAATCCACTGTCAGATGCGATGACGCGCAAGCGGCGAGCATCCGCCAGGACATTGAAGGCGTGCAAAGCCTCCTGATGCAGGGCTTGTTGTCCTCCCGTTGAGGGTTCAAAAGCAAATTGCCGGTTTTGAAATTCACTCAGAATTCTTAATCCGCCATCCAAATCTTTTCCCTGTCTCTGCGCGGGCCAGTCCTGATTGATTACATATTCGGTGTACTCGAATAGTTTGGCCCGCAAGTCTTCGCGTAGTGGTGAAGGATAACCGCCGACGTCTCGATACAAACCGGCGATGGCTGAGGCCTCTTTGGAAACCAGCTCCGACGCGGCAGAGTTACTGCCCCACACAGCCACTGCGATCAAGCCTACAGTAATCCCGTAAAACACTCCGATGGCCTGAACTGTGCCGCTGACCGCATCGTTGGCGCCCTCGTGATAAGTGAGTCGCGGGAGTACAAATCGTCGTACCAGAAACAGACCGATTATCGATGCGACCAGAGTCAGGGCTACCAATATTAAGGCGGTTAAAAGGGGATGGATTTGATATAACCAGATAGGCACGGGGGATTCTCCTTGCGAGACTGAGTTTTATGGTTGAATCAAAGGCACATCAGATCCGATTTGCAAATCGACCATCAACGTCAACATCCGATCGAGTTGCGAGAACCTCGCGGCGCGCTTGCCACCAATGGCCTTTTCGAACATCGGAAAGTATTTTATGCGCAACTGCGATTTAGCTTGATCGGCTTCAACCCAGCGCTTCGTCAGATCCATCGCCTGAGCATCCGTGAGCGTCTCGCGGTTCTTGGCATAGTCTTTCAGCAAATTGTAATGGATGTCATAGGCCTTACGCTGATCGGCTGCGTACTGATCATAAATGGGCCAGAACTTCTGCGCTTCAGCATCGCTGAATTGCATATTCGCAGCGATGATCTGCTTGCGCTTGGAGCGAATGTCTGAGCGCATCAGTTCAATTTCCTGATCAGTCACGGCTTCCCTGGTTACATCCTGCGCATTCTTGGTAACTTCCTGCGCGCGCAAGCTCGGGCACGCGAACAGCATGGCGCCTGCCAGAATTGCGAGCGCGATTAATACCTTTCTCATGTGGTTTCTCCTTTTTGTTCGTTGTGGTTAGAGGACGTTACGCACCATCTCGGGTGTGTCCTCGAATGTTTCATCGTCACTGCCGCCGATGCCCTGCAGGTCACCTGATTCCGCGAGCGCTTGATCGTCCAGATCGGGAAACGCGCGCTTCAAAGAAGTTCCCAGCAGCTCCAGCTCTTTGTGCAAAATGGCATGACGCCGCGGCGGCAGGGTGGCGATAAGATCTTCGATCATGGCTCGCAGACGTCTTTGGACCTGGATGCTGTCGCGGCCGTATTGCCGAATCTCAGTTGTGCCCAGCTGCACAAAGTCTTCCCAGTCGGGAGTGCGATAAATCAGGCGCAGCTCGCCGCCGTTGTCCTTTTCCTGTCCCTCGCCTAAAAAGCGTCTGCCAATGTCGCGCAGGAGATGATGAATCTGATCGATCGCCAGCACGGCCGTCGTCGGATCGTTTATGGCCGGCGACAAAGCTTTGCTGGCAATGTCGACGATGATCCGAAATGCAAACATCGGATCCTGCTCGAGGGTGCGCTCATGACCCATCGCGACCGAATCGCACAGTCCGCGATCGGCCACCTCGTCACCCCCGCCGTGAATGCGAAACAACGGATCGCCGGCGGCAATGAAATCTCCCACCTGGGGCACGAGCTCAATCACGCACTTGAACTTTGTTGCTTTGCTGATTAGTCCGATTTTGTCGAACGCGATGACCGCACCGTCCGCCCGATTGAGAACCACGCGTGGATCACCGTTGCGGCCAATTTTTGGCAGGTGGGGCAACGTGCCGTCTGCACTCAACTGCGAAGGATAAACTGATTGGATCACTTCACGTCCCGCGAGGCCAATTACGCGGAGCGCGGAACTGGGCCTCAAGGTCTTTCCAATACCATCGATGAAAAAAATAAACAGCGCCAGATTCATGAGAAAACCGTAGGCAGCGATGTAAGTAGTTAGCACCGGAACTGTCTGCTCAACACGAACCAGGGCGGCGACACAATACGTGAAGGTAAAAACAAATACGGCGAATGCCACTTTCCCATAAGGACTGCGGTAAATAGTCGCAATTATTCGTGGCGTCAACTGGGCGCTGGCAAGCTGAATCGCCAGCAGAATCGCCGATGACACGAGCACCACAAGCGTGAAAGTCGAAGCCGCGAACGTGCTCATGATGATGCGCGCGGTGTCGGGACTGATGTTGCTGTGCCATCCCAGAGCCCAGTCAATGCGCACCGTCACGCGTATTGCCACCAGTGCCGCAACGATACTCAACGTCGGCAAAACCCAAAGCGAATTGCGAAGGTAAAGACGAATACGGTATCGGGTGAGCCAGGTCATGGGGGATCGCCAGCTATCGGATTTATGCCGATTAATACTAAGTCAGCTTGACCCGGGCGATAACTGTTAGTTTTTACAGGCGGTCGTTAAAGAAAATGTCTGAGCATGCCAGCTACGATGGCATGCTCAGACCGAGGAAGCGTCATTGTCGGAATGACGCCGGAATCAGAAGCGGATTGCGCCTCCGAAAAATGGACCATGCGAGCTTATCCGCAGGAAATTATCGTCGTTGACCCAGCGGTAACGCTGAAATTTGTAACCTCCCTGGACGCCGAAGTGGGTTGTCGCCCAATACCTGATCCCGCCTTCGACGTGAAACAGCCGGTCATGGTGGAAGGCGATACCGCCAAGGTTGTTGAAGATGTTTATTTTGTCGGTCGGGTCATAGTCGAGGTCATAACCCACGGTCGCGGCGAATTTGGTGATCGAGCCCTCTGCTTCTCGCCCACTTCCGCTGAGGGTCGTCCCGGTAATGTCGAGCCGGGTAGGAACTACCCCCATATCGATCATTGGCCCGATGTGGACCTTATCCTTGTGCCAGCGATATGCATACATGCCCTTCCAAACCGATTGCCGCAGGTTGCCCTTCAACGGCTGCCCCCGCCACATATGTCTGGCCCCGGAATACAAAACTACGAAGGATGGTGCGAGTGCGATCCCAATCCATCGTAGCGAAGTCCCCAACGAATTTATGCTTGCCGCTTTCGCTGCGGTAAAGGTACTCGACCTCGACTCCCGCCTGGTTGCCGAAATTAAAATCGCGATTGAAACTGAGCGTTGAGCCCGCGTCGTTCGTGCCGGAAAAGTTTGCTTCGCCGGATGGGACGCCTACAAGAACGCGGATATCAATCTCGTTTTTCAGCTTGTCCGCCTGAGCGAACGCGGTCGCAGCCAAAGTCAAAAGAAAAATGATGGCGAGTATAAAACTGGCGACTTTATTCATTGCTGGTATGCCTTTCTCTGTCAGTCATGTTAGAGCATCGTTAAATCTAAGCTGTCTAAAGCTTTCGGGACACTGTCAACTTTTACAGGAGGGAAGTAATTTCACTGTTTAGGATTGCGATACACTAAATCACAAGAAACCTCACGGAAAGAGTGTGACTGGAGCGCAAGCGTCCTCGCTTGCAATGAGCGCGCAGCGCGAACCAGAAAGAGCAAGCGAGGACGCTTGCGCTCCAGTCAGTTTGGTTCGTAGTGTGATTTAGCGATCAGTGTCTAACTCGGCTTCGGGAATTGCTTGAACATCTTTTCGACCCCTTTCCTGATGGGCTGCTCAACTCTCTTGGCGTCCTTGGCAGCATTTCCGGTTGGGCCCTCTTTCAGAATTTGAGTCGCGGTGCCTCGCCAGACGCTGTTCTTAGTCTTGCCGTCGACCAGATCGACAACCAGTGTGCCTTTGTGTACCGGCCAACTCTGCTCCCCGACCGCGATTCCTGTCGGCAGCGCGGTGCCCATGGCGTTGGACCAGCTGGGATATCCAATTTGAAGGTCGGCACTGGCGGCCGCGAAATAAACGACGGTGACGTCGGCGCCTTCGTCGACCTTGGTCAAACCCTTGGCGGTCATTGCCTGGTCAATTGATTCGATAATAGTTTGTCGGACGATTGGATTCCCCGGTGGCAGCGGTTTATCCCACGTGTAAGTTTTGTATTTTGTCAGGTCGGCGCTCGGATCGGCGCCCACTTTTACCTTCTGCGCCTGCACGATTGAGGCTCCAATCAGGACCAAAAACAGCGCAATTATATTTTTCATGACACACCTTTCCGGCCGATGACGAGGCTAAGTGGTTGCCGCTTGAGGATTTTAGGCGTGACCGCGGGCGTTCAGAACTGTCATTTTTTACAGTCTGACGCGCAGAGAAAGGAAGGAAACTTTCTCAACCGTCTACTGTAATTATTGACAGTATCCGCGCGGCTATCGTTCTACTACTATCTCGCTCGATCATGGCGTGCCACTTACGACATGATCACTTCCCCGGTTGAAAAACTGATGAAACGGACACTTCTCACACTAGTTATCCTTGTCCTTGCCTCGATCTCTGCCACATCGGAAGGGAAAAAAAACTCAGACTTTAAAGAGGTCTACACCGGGACCTTGATGCAAATGAACGGACCGACGCGTTCCACGACGTTCAATTTGAGCATCCGGGATTTCACGTCCGACCAGGACGCGCAACTTTACCTCTCGATGCTGGTCGAAGGTGACCAATTCACCTTGCTGGATAAGGTCAGGGATCTGGATCTCGGGTTTATGTCGGCGGGCGGCAGCCTCGGCCGGCGATTGCTGGTGGCGCGCCGGACCAGTCTTCCGGACGGCAAGACGCGCATTGTGGCGGTCTTTGAGCGCTGGCAGACGTTTGCCGAAGTGCGCGGCGGTTATCGAACACAGGATTATCCGTTCGCGATAATCGAACTCATAGTTGACGCTAACGGCAAGGGAAGCGGTACGTTCATCGCGGCAGCCAAGATTGACATGAAACGCGACAAGAAGACGGGGCAATATCAGCTCGAACTGGAGAATTTTGGGACTTATCCTCACAGAGTCATGGGGGTAATGCGTAGGAATTAGATTTGGTTTGATTCAGGCAGAGGTAGCTGCCGAAAAATAACGGTGCGAGTGGTGTTATCAACTCGCACCTACGGATGGGAGGGCAAGGCGCGGGCGCAGTCTTTGGCGACAAGAAAGCGCAAACGCAGCACCTTCCCGGTGGGCCGAGAGCACACGGGGGCTGACTCGGCCCATCTTTTTTATGCAATGCGTCAGTACCATTCGCGTCAGCGAATGGGATAATGTGACCCTCTTGAGGTTCGGGACGCCTCCTGATCACATCCGCCGACGTGGACTGTACTGGCCCGCATCACAACGAACTCCGCCGAATGGCTCGGCCATGCTGATGCGCGGCAAGTCTTGATTTGTCGTAGAACACCACTAATCGACGTGTCCAGGGCGTGCTGCCTGAGCGTCTGTCTCTGGTTGGGCTAAAGCTTCCCCGAACGGAGAGCGAAATTCGCCAAACTACGAATAATCAAGTACGGAGCGATGGCGACGGTTACTGCTACAGTCACGGTTTCCAGCGGATAGAACCAATGTTCGAAAACCAGTTCATAAACCACGTCAACTATGATGGCCAGCAGGAAAACCCGCGCGATGTCTCGCCAGCCTTCTCTTAGCAAGTCGCTCCGTCCGCGCCAGACGAGTGCCCAGACATAAGGTGGCCGCAATTCCTGAGCGTCCCTTCGCGCGGCACGAAAGGCGATGAAGCTCGCCATGAGCGGTTGGAGAACTAGTCTGAAGGTAAACGGGCCCCCGGCACGATGGTGCAGGTCAACAAGCATACGTAGCCAGAGGTATTTCAATTCTGATACGAGATCGGTAGTTCACCTGAGGCGACATCACTTAGCGACAAAGTCGGCAGTCACGTTCTTTTTGGTGGTTTTATTCGTTACCTGAAGCTTTAATCCCGAGATTGATTTCCGGTCATCGGTGAGAAACAACTTGCCGCCGCCATCAAGGTTTCCGGACATTGAGTTGCCGGTGATTCTTAGATCAATTGTCTTGTCGGTTTCATTGACTCGCGACCAGGTCCCCTCAATGAACACTGTGATATCGGTTATCAGATTGATTTCGGCTTTGCCGTCCCGGAAAAGCTTGACGACAATCGCATGCAGCTGAAACTGTTCTTTGCCCAGTTTGATTTTGCCTTCACCGCTGGCTGTCGCCACCAGCGAGGCCGGTGGATCCTGCGCCGCGGTAACACTGCCCAGCGCGAGCAATGTACTTAATGCTAGTAAAGCAATAACGCCACGTCTACGGACTAACATTGGCGACCCCCTTCCGACTAAACCACCTACGTTTGAAAAGCCAGATATGTTCGCTTCAGAATCTACCGCGAAGGCAGAAATAGCTTAACTGTCAGTTTTGACAGGCGTTTGGCGGATGATTCTGAAATCAGCTATTGCGATTTGTCCTTCGTTCAACTCGCATTTGAAACAACGCGTTGACGATCGCGAAAACAAAGGCGGTCGAGAGCCCGCAGAGGAGCACTCCCGATATACCTTCGACCCCACCGAGCATTCGCCAGTTGGGAGGAAGGACAACGTCGCCGAAGCCAATCGTTGTGTAGCTGGTGATCGAGAAGTATAGGGAGGTCTCGAAGTCCTTAAAGAGTGCGCGCTTGTAAAACAATCCGGCCCAGATCCCGGTTTCGATCATATGCAGGAAAGTAATCACCGTAAAGACGAGGATGAGCAGTGAGATGTAACCCATCGTACCCATCTTGTGCGCACGCCTCGCTCGCTCGTATACCAGCAATTCGGCGAGCGAAACGATGCAGCTCACATGAAGCACCAGGCAAACTGCGGCAATCGCGAAGGCGACTAGAAGTTCCTTAACCATAAGGACGTTGCCAGCGGCAAAGTCGCATATTAGACCCCCCTTGCTCCCCCTTCGCACTGTCAATTTTGCCAGTAGTGGCGCAGCGGCTTCGGTCGCTAGAATTCGGCCGTATTCTGCGCTGGTTGTGCAGTATGCAATCAGGTTTTTGACGTAGCCATCTCTGTAAACAAGAAGGCCCGACAAAGGAGTTTTGCCATGTATGGTCGCTACAGGCGCAGCCTTATTCCCTTAAGCACCCTAATATTAGCCCTGCTGCTGCTGACAAGTAATGCCTGCAGCAATAAAGACGCAGCCAAGCTGAACGCACCAATTCCGCCGCCGACGGTCGTCGTCGAAAAAATCGATCAGAAGACGGTTCCGATTTACAGTGAGTATGTCGGTCAGACCAAGGCCGATGACACTGTGGAACTTCGGGCGCGCGTCGAGGGAATCCTGGAGAAGGTTTACTTCAAGGAAGGTTCCCCGGTCAGAAAGGGCGAGCTGTTATTTACAATTGATAAACGACCTTACCTGGCTGCCCAGCAGTCGGCGAAAGCAGCTCTCGCGAAGGCCGAATCCGATCTGGCTCAGGCGCAACAGCGAACGGACGTAATCCAGGCGCAAGCTGCATTGGCCGATGCGGAAGCGACCTACAGCAAGACGCAGCAGGATCTCGCTCGCATCAGACCGCTGGCGGCGCAAAAAGCAGTCACCGAAATAGAACTTGACGCGGCAACCGCAGCCGACAAGTCTGCGAAAGCCAATGTCGACGCGAAGCAAGCGAACCTTACCAACATCACCGCGTCGGTCAGCTACACCATTCAGCGCGCCGCGGCTGAAGTCTCAGCCGCGAAAGCGCACTTGACCCAGGCCGACCTGGACCTGAGCTATTGTGATATCTACTCGCCGATCAGCGGCATCATCGGTTTCCAACAGGTTGATGTCGGTAACCTGGTCGGCCGTGGTGATGCCACTTTGCTGGCGACCGTTTCGCTTTCCAATCCGGTACTGGTTGATTTCAGCCTCAGCGAAGTCGAATACCTCAAACTCGTGAACCGGGAGAACCCGGGTAAGAACACCGGCAATGCAAGGTTCCAACTGATTCTTTCCGACGAGAGCACTCACCCGGAGCAAGGCACTTTCAAAGTCCTCGATCGGACGGTGGATCCGACAACCGGAACCATGAAGGTCCAGGCGAGCTTTCCGAATCCCGGCAGCTATCTCCGGCCGGGACAGTTTGCCCGTGTGCGAGTCGCAGTATCTGAAGTCGATAACGCCATCCTGGTGCCCGAAAAGGCCATTCAGGAATTGCAGGGCGCAAAGACCGTGATGGTGGTCGACGCGCAAAACAAGGTACAAGTGCGCACGCTGAGACTTGGGGATAAGGCAGATAACTATTACATCGTGCTGGACGGTCTGCAGGCCGGCGAGCGTGTGATCGTCGAAGGAATGCAGAAGGCGCGACCGGGTAGCGAGGTCAGGCCGCAAAATGAAGCCGTAGCCACCGACAGCGGTTCGAAGGGACAAGGAAGTTAAAATGGGGAACTTCTTCATCAACAGACCGATTGTCTCGATCGTCATATCCATCCTGATCGTCATGCTCGGCGTCGTTATTATTCGCGGCCTTTCAGTCGAACAGTATCCATTTCTGGCGCCGCCGAACATTCGCGTTCAGGGTACTTACCCGGGCGCTTCCGCTGAGGCCGTCGAACAGTCCGTGGCGGTTCCGATCGAGCAGGAGGTCAACGGTGTCGACAACATGATTTACATGAAGTCGTCGAACACCAGCGATGGCCGCATGCTGCTGGATGTGAACTTCCAGGTCGGCATGAATCAGGACACCGCGAATGTGCTCACCCAGAATCGCGTGCAAACCGCTGCGGCCCGTTTGCCGTCAGAGGTTACCCAGCAAGGTGTGACTGTCAAGAAACAAAGCCCCAGCATTTTAATGGTCATCTCTCTCTACTCGCCTAAGGACGCTTACGATGCGAACTTTCTAATCAACTATTGCGGCATCAATCTGCGCGACCAACTGTTGCGCATTCCCGGTATCGCGCAAGTCGATCTTTTCGGCGGCACCGACTATGGCATGCGGGTGTGGTTCAAGCCCGACATGATGGCCAAGCTTGGCCTGGTGCCGGCCGACGTCATCAGCGCGATCAAGGAACAGAACATTCAGGCGCCGGCCGGCAAGGTCGGCGGCGCGCCCACTCCGAAAGATCAGGAGATGACCGAAACCGTCAGCGCTCCCGGACGCCTGGTCACACCTGAAGAATTCGAGAATGTCATTGTGCGGCAGACGGCATCGGGCGCGGTGGTCCGGATTAAGGACATTGGCCACGTCGAACTCGGGTCGCAGGATTACAACTCGTTCGGCCGCCTTAACGGCAAACCCGGCGGGGCAATGGCGGTCTATCTGTTGCCCGGCGCGAATCAATTGAAGGCCTCGGACACGATCTACGAGACGATGGAACACGCCAAGTCGCTGTTTCCACCCGACATGGATTACAAGATCGTGTACGACACCACGCCCGCCGTCGAAGCTTCGATTCACGAGATCCTGAAGACCTTTGTGGAAGCGCTGATCCTGGTGACAGTGGTCGTGTTCATTTTCCTGCAGAACATTCGCGCTACCATTATCCCGATGCTGACGATTCCCGTCTCTCTGATTGGAACGTTCATCTTCTTCCCGGTGCTTGGATTTTCCGTCAACACGCTTTCAATGTTCGGCCTGGTGTTGGCAATCGGAATTGTGGTGGACGACGCCATCGTGGTGGTTGAAGCAGTAATCCATCACCTTGAACATGGCTTGAGTCCGAAGGACGCAACCATCCAGGCCATGAAGGAAGTTACCGCTCCGGTAGTCGGCATCGCGCTGATCCTGTCGGCAGTGTTCGTGCCGGTAGCTTTGCTGGGCGGCCTGGTCGGCAGCATGTACAAGCAGTTTGCGCTGACGATTGCCATTTCCGTCCTGTTGTCGGCCTTCAATGCATTAACGCTGACACCGGCACTTTGCGCTCTGCTGCTAAAACCGCCAAAGCCTATGCGCGGTCCGTTAGGAGTCTTCTTTCGTGGGTTTAATAAAGTATTCGAGGTTACCACCAACGGCTACGTGAGTGGCTCGCGCATTCTGGTTCGCAAGGGAATCCTGACGATCGCCATTGTAGGTCTCGTGATCCTCGGCGCCGGCTTTTTCGGCAAGCGCATCCCCGCGGGATTTATCCCCGAAGAGGACCAGGGCATCCTCGGTGTCAACGTGCAGCTGCCGCCGGGCGCGTCACTCGAGCGCACCAGCGAAGTGCTCAAGAAAGTGGAAGCCATTCTCGGCAAAGAGAAGGCGATCGAGTCATACCAAACCATCGGTGGCTATGGCGTGGTTACAAATACCTATCAGCCCAATTACGGCACGCTCTTCGCGCGCCTGAAGCCGTGGGAAGAACGCCATGACGAGAGCGAGAAGCTCAAGCCGATCATGAAGGACCTGCAGCGGCAATTCGCCGGCATTCCCGAGGCGGTAGTCTTTCCCTTTAACATTCCCACGCTGTCAGGATTTGGCGCGGCATCAGGCTTCAATTTTCTGATTCAGGATCGCAGCGGCTCAATGACGGTGGATCAATTAGGTGAGCAGGCCCGTAAATTCCTGGCTGCGGCGCGACAACGGCCGGAACTAGGCAACGTCTTCACTTCGTTCGATCCCAATTATCCGCAGGTTAAGGTTGATCTGGATCGCGAAAAGGCCCGCACGCTCGGCGTTCCGGTCAACGATGTCTTCCAGGCCATGTCAACCGCGATGGGCGGCGCTTACGTCAACGACTTCAATCGCTTTGGCAAACTGTATCGCGTTTATGTTCAGGCCCAGCCCGAGAGTCGTTTAAAGTCCCAGGACATCGGCCACATTTACGTTCGCTCAAAGTCGACCAACTCTATGATTCCGTTGTCGACCTTAGTGACCGTCAAAGACGTCGCCGGCACTGAATTAACGACCCGATTCAATCTTCTGCGCTCAGTCGAGATCCAGGGTGCGCCCGCAGCGGGTTACACCTCAGGCCAGGCTTTGGCTGCGCTCGAGCAGACCTTTGCCGAGCAGATGCCCAAAGAGATGAGCTTTTCCTACTCGCAATTGTCTTATCAGGAAAAGATCGCGCCGCCGCCTTTGCCAACGCTGATTCTTGCCATTATCTGCGTCTTCCTGTTGCTGGCGGCACTGTATGAGAGTTGGCGTCTGCCCTGGGCCGTTTTGCTGGGTTCGCCGCTGGTGGCCTTAGGCGCGCTCTTTGGTGTCTGGTTGTTTGGATACGACAACAATGTCTATGTGCAGATCGGTCTGGTCATGCTGATCGGTCTGGCCGCCAAGAACGCAATTCTGATCGTCGAGTTCGCGAAAGCCAAACATGAGGAGGGTCTGTCGCTTGAAGATGCGGCGCTGACCTCGGCGCGATTACGTTTTCGCCCGATCCTCATGACAGCGTTCGCTTTCATTCTTGGCGTGGTCCCGCTGATGAAGGCGAGCGGTGCCGGCGCCGGTGCTCAGAACGTAATGGGCACCGGTGTCTTTTTCGGGATGCTGGTCGCCACCTTTCTCGGCGTATTCATCATTCCCGGCAATTACACCTTTATCGAAGGTTTGGGTCGTCGCAAGAAGCAAGCTGAAGCCGGACCGCCAACTGTTCCGGTTGAAAAACCGCCCGACCATGGCGCAGCCGTTCCGGTACATGCGGGAGGTGGGCACTCATGAAACGCTTGATTGTTTTTCTGCTGATCGCGAGTTTTGCTCAGGGGTTTGCGTTGGCCCAAAAAGGATCCCAGCGCCCCAGGGTAACCACGCCGCCGGAGTTCCGCGACGATCCGCGGCCACAGCCTGACAGCCAGACGCTGGCTGACACCAAGTGGTTCGACGTCTTCAAAGATCCCAAGCTCCAGGATCTGATTCACGATGCGCTGGTCCATAACTACGATTTGCGCGAAGCGGTGGCCCGTATCGATCTGGCGCGAGCTGAGCTGGGCATCGTTCGCGCCGATCAATTTCCCACCATCGCCGGCAGCGCTGACGTCACCACTCTCGGGCGCTCACGCAGCGGACAGCTTGATATCCCTGAACCGTTATCCAAGAGCAGGAGCTTCGGCAGCGTGCTGCTGAACCTGCTGACCTTTGAGCTGGATATCTGGGGACGCCTGCGCAAACAGACTGAAGCTGCGCGCGCCGATCTGCTGGCTAGCGAAGAGAACCGCAAGGCGGTCTTGACGACGATTGTGGCGGATGTCGCGGCCGCGTACTTTTCTCTTCGCGAACTGGATGTTGAACTGGAGATTGCCAAGCGCACACTGGCTTCGCGTCAGGAATCACTGCGGATTGTCACCGCGCGCGCCGAGCGGGGCGTATCCAATCACCTCGAACTAAGACAGGCAGAGGAACTCGTCTACTCGGCCGGCGAAGTAATCCCGGCTACTGAGAGAGCTATCGAACAACAGGAAAACTTTCTCAGTGTGCTGGTGGGAAAAAACCCGGGACCGATTATCCGCGGGCTTGAATTGACCCAACAGGAGATGCCCCCGGAGGTGCCCGCCGGGTTGCCGTCGGATCTGGTCGTGCGCCGCCCGGACATTCGCTCCGCAGAGGAGAGTCTGATCGCCGCCGGCGCCCGCATCGATGTGGCCAGAAAGGCTTATCTGCCGCGGATCACTTTGACCGGATTTCTGGGATTTGAGAGCACTTCATTGTCCGACCTGTTTAAGCCTTCGCGCGGCGTTTGGGGATTCGTTCCCCAGCTGACGCAACCCATCTTTACCGGCGGCCGCCTCAAATCAAACGTCCACTTTTCTCAGGCTCAGCGAGACATTCTGCTGGTAGATTACGAGCGCACCATTCAAACAGCATTTCGCGAGGTCTCTGATTCTCTGATTGCTTATGCGAAGACCAAAGAAGTGATCGCGCAGCGTGAGTTGCTGGTGACCACACTCCAGGATCGGTCGCGCCTTGCCTACATGCGATACACCGGTGGTGTTTCCAACCTGCTCGAAGCTCTCGACGCGGATCGCGAACTGTTTGATGCCGAGTTAAACCTGGCTCAAGCGCGTCGCGACCAACTGTTGAGCGTCGTCGGACTTTACAAATCACTCGGCGGCGGTTGGCAAACCTAAGACTGTTGCCCCCCGTGAAATGAGGAGGCCTATGAATACCAGAACACAGTTGGTGAAGAAATGTGTGTGCCTGGCTGCAATCCTGACGATGGTAGCGCTGGCAGGCTTATCCACTTTTGCCGGTGGGCAGAAAGATAATGACAAGAAGAAACAGAAACAGGCGAAAGTGCTTGAGATGAAAGATAAGGCGCTCGCCGACCTGTACAAAGGAAAACCGGAGGCGGCCGCCGAAATCAAAAACGCACCGGGCTACGCCGTCTTTGATAACAACGGTATACACCTACTCCTGCTGGCGACCTCGCGTGGCAACGGCGTGGTCATGCCCGACAACGGCCCACCCTTTTTCATGAAGATGAAGACCATCGGTGCTGGTCCGGGATTGGGTGTCAAGGACTATCGCGTAATCTTCGTCTTCAAGAACGCCGCCGCTATGCAGAAGTTCAAAAACGGCGGGTGGGAAAGCACAGCTGAAGCCGACGCGGCCGCCAAGAGCAAGAACAGCGGCGGAGCTGCGAGCACTTCAGGGTCATCCGTCGATGATGTCCGCATCTATACCATCACCAAAAAAGGGGTCGCGTTGCAAGCCACATTGGGCGGCACAAAATTCAGTAAAGACGGCGATCTGAACTAGGTCGATGAGGTCAGTACCGGGAGCGGTAGCACCGGGCTTGGTGGATTGCCAAATGCCGATTGGCAATTGCCGATTGTTTAGTATCGTGCTGCGTGCACTAACAAATCGGCAATCGCAAATCGGTAATCGGTAATGGTTTGGCCCGGTCGCTACCGCTCCCGGTACTGACTTCAGAGCGAAGACGCGCCTGAGTGCCATGATCCTTGACTGTCGTGTTACCTTTCGAAGCTCTGAGATCAAACTATGAAAACAAAAGAATTCATTAAAGCCGCACGCAAATTCGCGGAACCTTTTCGCGTCACCGACGGCAGCAAGTTTCGGCTGAAGGACATCGACCCCGGGGATACGCTCGATCTGAAAGCCGAGAACAAAGAGCAGGCTAAAGAAGCTCTGGCCAGAGGTATTGAGACCCTGGCGGAACTGCAGGACATGCTCTATGCGCAGGATCAATGGGCCGTCCTTCTGATCTTCCAGGCGTTGGACGCCGCGGGCAAGGATGGCGCCATCAAGCATGTGATGTCGGGTATCAATCCCCAGGGATGTCAGGTCTTTTCATTCAAGGGGCCGTCAGCGGAAGAGCTGGATCACGATTACCTTTGGCGTTGCATGAAGTGCTTGCCTGAACGTGGCCGGATCGGCATCTTCAATCGCAGCTACTACGAAGAAACGACCGCCGTGCGCGTTCATCCGGAATTCCTCCGCGGGCAGAAGCTCCCCAAGAAATTGGTTTCCGATAAGATTTGGGAGCATCGGTTCAAAGACATCACCAACTTTGAGCGTTACCTGACCCGTAACGGAGTGGTGGTCCGCAAGTTCTTTTTGCATCTCTCAAAAGGGGAACAGCAGAAGCGTTTCCTGGCGCGTCTCGATCGACCGGACAAGAATTGGAAGTTTTCGATCAACGACGCGAAAGAACGCGGTTACTGGCACGACTATATGAAGGCGTACGAGGACACGATTCGCAACACGGCCACCGATTACGCGCCCTGGTATGTCGTTCCTGCCGATAACAAATGGTTCACTCGCGTAGTCGTCGCTGCCGCGGTCATCGAAACCCTGGCTGATCTGAATCTCGCATATCCCGCAGTGGGAAAAGAGAAACACAAAGAACTCGACGCGGCCCGCCAGGCGCTGATGGTCGAGAAGTAAAGGAACGCGCAAGTCAGCGCCGAAGGCGCGTAATGTAAAAGCCTGGGCCAACGGCCCAGGTATCGGTACAATTAAAGTTGTCGAGTGCCGAAGGCGCGGCATATTTAGTTTGCAGATCTTGGACCCTCGGAGCGGCTTTTATTTTGACATTGATTTCGCGCTTTCAGCGCTGCGGTTTTTCGTCGCGCAAACACCCGGCCCGCTGGGCCGGGCTATTACATCTGGCGCCTTCGGCGCTTAACCGATCGTAGTTCCCATTTAGAGGTGGGACGCAAATTTTCGTGGAGTCGCCGCACCAGCCCCTCTAAACGAGAAACAGGCTCAACCGATGGCCACGCAACTAACCGCATCGTCCGATACGCCTACACGACTTCCGGATCGTATCTCGAAATTTGCGCCGGTCTTCAGCTGGTTGCGAGCATACCAGCCGGCCTGGCTGGCTGCGGATCTGCTTGCCGGGTTGACGTTGGCTGCTTATCTATTGCCTTCAGGTATCGGCGATGCATCGCTGGCGGGT
>AP72_2010_repI_A001DRAFT_1000087_pt1 | contig 18714 bp, 12 predicted proteins | sample AmaPasrepliIA001_FD_9535 | JGI IMG/M metagenome (IMG submission 9535)
TACTTTCGCGTTTACGGGACCGTCGGGCAGGTTCTCGACCGCCTGTTTGATGATGCGACGCGACTGTCGCATCTCTTCCATGCGCACGAGATACCGGTCGTATGTGTCGCCGTTCTCACCCAAGGGCACCTCGAAATCCATCTCGGCATACGCGGCGTAAGGGCGCGCCTTGCGAATGTCCCAAGCCACTCCGGAACCACGCAGGGAGGGGCCTGACAAACCAATCGCCACCGCATCCGCAGCCGAAATCACGCCAATGCCGACCGTGCGACTGAGCCAAATGCGGTTTTCGGAAAGCACGGTCTCGTACTCGTCGAGTCGCGTCGGGAAATTATCGACAAAGCGCTTCACATCTTCGGCAAAACCATCATACGCGTCGTTCGGCATGCCGCCGATGCGCCACGCGTGACAGGTGAGGCGCGCGCCAAACTGTCGCTCGAAGATCTTCAGAATCTCTTCGCGTTCGCGAAACGCCCACAGCAGAATTGTTACCGCGCCGATATCCATCGCATGAGTGCCCAACCAAAGCAGGTGCGACGCGATCCGGTTCAGCTCCGTCAAGATTGTTCTTATGTAATGAGCGCGCCGTGGGACATCAAGTCCCATCATCTGCTCGACCGTTTCTACCCACACGAGCCCATTCGACACTGCGGCGATGTAATCAAGTCGATCCCAGTAAGGCGCGATCATCGTGTACATGCGGTTCTCGGCAATTTTTTCCATCCCGCGGTGGAGATAGCCGACGTCGCAGTCGAGATCGATTACCGTCTCGCCGTCAAGCTTCAGGACCACGCGCAGCACGCCATGGGTGCTGGGGTGTTGCGGCCCCATGTTGAGCGTCATCTCGGGCGCGTCGAGCAGGGCCTCACGAGTGGTGGCGATTTCGACTTGATGCATATATCAAAAACAGTGCCGGATGATTAGCCACAGATGAACACAGATGACACTGATAAAAACAAAAACCGCATTTCTTATCTGTGAGAATCTGTGCACATCTGTGGTTGCCTCATACTGTCACGAGCCGGGTGCCGGGGCGGCTGTATCATTCGGCAGATAACAGCCAGTAACGGCGTATGGCTCATTCACTAAACCGATCTCTTTGATTTCACCTTTTTCCTTCTTATCGCGCAACCCAAGCATTAACGACTGAGCCGCACTCGCCTTGTTCCAAACATTTCGCGGCGCGTGGCGTTCGGTCAGCACAAACCCTGCGCCAGTCGCGGCTTCGGGCGTATCGAAAATCTTCGCTCCGTAATGTGTAGCGATCTCTTTTGGAGACATTGTCAGTTGACCGTGGTCAGTTGTCATTCGTCAGTTGCCACGGACCACTGACAACTGATTACTGACGGTTTTCACTTATCCTTCGGCATCACTTCTTTGCCGCTACGAAACAGTTTACGCACCTCTCGTTCCTGGGGAACCGAAAGTATTTCCAATCCATAGTTGCGACGTTGTTCGACTTGTTCATGCTGGACGCCGCTAAATTCCGGCAGATGATTTTCGGTCCAGCGATTCTCGACAAATTCGAGCGGGTAATCCTTGCGCAGCGGATGCCCCTCCCAGTCGGGTGGTAAAAGGATACGGCGCAGGTCAGGGTGGTTATGAAACACTACTCCAAACAAGTCGTACACTTCCCGCTCCGGCCAATCCGCAGCGGGCCAAACGCTGGTGACGCTGTCAATGCCCTCGGCGTTGGTTGCAACTCTTAAGCGCACACGCTCATTTTTCGAGATCGAATATAAATTATAGACGACCTCAAACGGCGTGCTCCGGTCATCCGGATAATGGACGCACGTCAGATCCGATAAATAGTTGAACGGTGTTTCCGAGTCATCGCGCAGCGCCATGCATACCTCAACAATTCGCGCGCGCTCAATCAGGATCGAAAGCTGTCCGAGAAACTCGGTGGCTTCAACTACCGCATCACCCAGTTTCTCGTTCAGTTTCCTGACCAGCGGATGATTTGAAGCATCCACCGGCTTGGGACCTTCGTCTTTTTTCTTTACCGGAGGCTTTGGTGCGGCCGGCGCAGCAGCTCCCGTTTTCTGGGCAGCTTCTCTGGCTGCAGCGACGCGGGCTTTGGCGGCTTCGACTTGGGCGTCTTTTTCAGCGTCGGCGGAAAGGGCAGAAGGAGTGTCAGCGCGCGCTGCAGGCGGGCGCTCCTCTGCAGGCCCATCAGTTGGGGATCCCGGGTCCGGGGGTTTACCTTCCTGTGACATAAGACTCAGTTAGTACACTCTGAGTTAGCAACGCTTCGGGCTTACGCCAGGTGCGCGCGAGCGATCTACGCAACGCTCATGTGTAAGTGCATTCAAAACAGGTCGGACGAAGCTGACTTTTAGCATGCGATTTATTGCGTTGTCAATTTTAACGAATCAAAGGTAGTGGCCTACAAACGGTAGTGTCCTAATTTGGAAATGCATTTCAATGATTGCGAACCCGGGATGAGGCAAAAGTGCGATCCACGAAATCACACGAAAAGCGCGAAACATACTCTGATTTCGTGTTTGTTCGTGTGATTTCGTGGATCGTTCCCTCAACCTATCGCCGAAGGCAACTCAGCACAATAGCGAAAGAAGCCGAGATTTCCAATCTGTAAATTTTCAGCCGGCAAACCCGATTCGCAAAATTGCTTTCTAAAACAGTGGACGGTATAAGCCGGACTATCCGTGATTTATGTACGCCGTGTCAGCCGACAGCGACGCTTACCATATCGCGCATCCTGCAGGATTGTACTATGTGACTTCATGCGGGATTCGCATTGCCGCGCCTAGGGTATTCGATACACCGCAGAACTTTCCGATCCTTCATATATCGGGCACGAGGCCCAGGCATAAAACGATGTGCTCCAGGTGTAAGCAGCTCAAGACTTCGCGTTTCGTCGTAAAACCCGGCGGAGTCTAAGGGTGGGAACGCGCCTTGACCACCCGCACTAACAATCCGTATCATAGTTGGTTGATTGAAACGAGGATTTGACAACTGTAATAGGTGGACTAGAAATGAAACCGGGAATTCATCCAGAATATAAGGAAATCACAGTAACCTGCGCTTGCGGCGAAAGTTTCAAGACGCGGTCGACCCGCAAGGAAGATCTGCACGTCGAGATTTGTTCTGCCTGCCATCCTTTCTTTACCGGCAAGCAGAAACTGGTCGATACAGCCGGGCGCGTTGATCGATTCAATCGCCGCTATGGCAAGAAGACGCCCGAGGCTGCGGCCGCTAAATGAGCTCATGACGATTAAGCATTAGCGACGATTCTGAAAATGCCGGCGTGACTGACGCCGGTCGCTGGAGTTGCATCTAAGCACGCGACCGGACCAATTCGCCGGCATTGTTGTAATTACTTTAGGAGTCCCGCCTTTAGGCGGTCATTATTCAGGAGTCGTTCCGTCTAAAGGCGGCACTCCTAACAAGAGTTATGAGCACTAATGAAAGAGATTTAATTGTCGGCGGCCAGGCCGTCATTGAAGGCGTTATGATGCGCACGCCGAATGCGTACGCGATCGCTGTGCGTAAGGCTGATGGCACCATTGTGAATACCGCCGCACCGTTACCCAAGTGGAGCGACAAGGCGCCGATTCTCAAGTTGCCAATCCTGCGCGGAGGTGCGGTTCTCTTGCAATCGATGGGCCTGGGCATCAAGGCGCTGAATTATTCGGCCAGCGAGGCATTCGCTGAAGCCGAAACCGCCGGAGCGGCTGAAGTCGAAGTAGCCTTGACACCGGCAGTAATCGAGGGTGAGGGTGATTTCGCCGGTATTACCGGCGGCGTGCCCGGACTGTTTCCGATTCCAAAACAGAAGCGGCCGAAGGATGAACTGAAGAAAGGAGGAACAGCTGCGGCGGCGAGCTCGATCGTATTCGCGTTGATTTTTAATGTGCTGCTATTCGTGGCCGCGCCCTTGCTTCTGACAAATGCTCTCTTTGTCGCGGCAGGTTGGGCCAACACGCCGGCCGNCACGGCTACCAGGACCCCCGGCGAATCGACTGGCGCCGCGGCGCCCGAATCTGCGATCCGCCGCGAATGGAACTCCATCCGGGGTTACCTGCATCCCGTGCGCCCAACGGTCGCCTTCAACTTGATCGACGGTCTGATCAGGATGACCTTCTTTCTGATCATGATCATTGGGTTTTCTCTGCTTAAGGACATCAGGCGGGTCTTCGAGTACCACGGCGCGGAACACAAGACAGTGTTCACATGGGAAAAAGGACTGGATTTGACGGTTGCCAACGCGCGGCCGCAACCGCGCCAGCATCCACGTTGCGGCACAAGTTTCCTGATGGTCGTGATGCTCGTCTCTATTTTGCTGTTTTCAATCGTAAGATTTGATTCCCTGCTCTTGAATTTCCTGGTGCGCATCGTCTTGATTCCGGTCGTCGCCGGCCTGTCTTACGAGATCATTCGACTGTCCGCCAGAAAAGAGAGCGGCGCGTTCTTCAAGTTGATTACGCGACCGGGCGTCTGGCTGCAGAACGTGACCACCAAAGAGCCGGACGATTCGCAACTGGAAGTGGCCATCGAAGCTTTGAAAGAAAGTCTCAAGCTGGAGCCGAAGCCCGGCGAGCCTGAGCTGGCGCCACTGTCATGACTTATTGGCTTGTTTTCCTGAGTTCGTGTCATTTCGTGTGATTTCGTGGATCGTCTTTGCTGGTCGAAAAATATGATCCACGAACCACACGAAAGAACACGAGAATAAAAATCGGATATGCTCGACAAATTGGCACAAATTGAAACACGTTACGAAGAGTTGACCAACGAACTCTCGTCTCCCGAGTTGTTGTCCAATCCTTCAGCCTACGCCAAGGCCGCGAAACAGCACCGCAACCTTGGCGAGATAGTCGAAAAGTATCGCTCGTTCAAATCGCTGAGTGAGCAACTTACGGGCGCGCGCGAACTTGCTTCCGGATCGGACGATCCGGACATGCGCGAACTCGCGCAGATCGAAATCGAGTCCCTGCAAGCTCAGCTCGAGCAGACCGAAAGCGATCTTAAGCTGCTGCTGATTCCGCAGGATCCAAACGACGAGAAGAACGTTATTCTTGAGGTCCGCGCCGGAACCGGCGGGGACGAGGCCACCCTGTTTGCCGCAGAGATGCTGCGCATGTACGCGCGCTATGCGGAACGGCAAGGCTGGCGCATGGAAATTATGGATGCTTCGGAATCGGGAATCGGTGGAGTGAAGGAAGCCGTAGCGCTGATTGAGGGCGAAAAAGTTTACTCCAAGCTAAAGCATGAATCCGGCGTGCACCGCGTGCAGCGCGTGCCGCAAACTGAGGCCAGCGGACGTATTCATACTTCAGCGATCACCGTGGCAGTCCTGCCTGAAGCCGAAGAAGTCGATGTGAAAATCGATCAGAAGGATCTGCGGATCGACACCTTCTGTTCTTCGGGCCCCGGCGGACAGTCAGTTAACACCACCTATTCCGCCGTCCGCATCACGCACCTGCCGACGGGCGTCGTCGTCTCGATGCAGGACGAAAAATCGCAAATCAAGAATCGCGAGAAAGCCATGCGAGTCCTGCGCGCGCGCCTGCAGGAGATCGAAGAGCAGAAGCAACACGAAGCGATCGCCGGCGAGCGTCGCTCGATGGTTGGCAGCGGTGACCGCTCAGAGAAAATCCGCACTTACAACTTCAAGGAGAATCGCGTCACCGATCACCGCATCGGCCTCACCATTCACCAATTGGATCAAGTGATGGATGGTTCACTCGACGCTATTATCGGCGCGCTCACCACTCACTTCCAGGCGGAAAAACTCAAAGAAGAATCGCTGACACCGGTGGAAGTCTGACCAAGGCCGAGCGCAACCTGACTGGAGCGCAACCTGACTGGAGCGCAACCGTCCCGGTTGCTCGTTTCGCGCTTCGCGCTCATTGCAAGCGAGGACGCTTGCGCTCCAGTCCGCATGCAAGGCGCCACCGAAATTCACCTGGAGTTACCCGGTCGCTGCCGCTCCCGGTACTGACTTCATCTCTGAGCTTCACTTTTCGCCGATTTCCTCTTACCTTCGGCTAATGCCGCGCGTCGCCGTCATTCCCCAACCCAACTCAGCGGTGGAAATTCGCGAGGTCCCTGAACCTCAACTCGAACCAGACTCGGCACTCCTGGAGGTTGAACTTTCTGAAGTTTGCGGGACGGACGTCTATCTGCAGCAGGGTCGTTTGCAAGGCGTTCCCTACCCGCTCGTGCCAGGTCATGTTTCAGTCGGGCGTCTCAGCAAGATTCGCGGACAGATGTTCGACCTTGACGGGCGTGCTTTTTGTGAAGGCGATCGAGTCACGTTTCTCGATGTGCATCGGACCTGCAACGCCTGCTGGTATTGTCTGATCGCCAGGGCTTCGACGCGATGTCCGCGACGAAAAGTTTACGGCATCACCTACGGACTCGATGACGGCTTGTGCGGCGGCTGGGCAGATCAGATTTATTTGAAACCGAATACCCGCGTGATTCGCCTCGGGGCGAACGCCGAAACTTTCATGGCCGGCGGCTGCGCTTTACCCACCAGCCTGCACGCGGTCGAACACGGGGACATTGCCTTCGGCGACACGGTCCTGGTTCTCGGTTCCGGACCCGTTGGCATCAACAGCATCATGCTGGCGCTAATGCGGGGGGCCTTGCGGGTTCTCTGCATTGGGGCGCCCGATCACCGGCTCGTCACTGCGGGTGAAGCCGGCGCATCAGCAGTGCTGAATTTTGAGGAGCATGACGAGCACGAACGGCTCGAGTGGCTGTTGCAGCAGACCGCCGGCCGCGGCGCCGATGTGACCATCGAAGCGACCGGTGCGCCGGATGCCGTAGTGCAAGCGATGCGCTTCACGCGCGATGCCGGCCGCGTGGTCATCGTCGGCCAATATACAGATCACGGGGAAACTTCATTCAATCCGCATCTCGATCTGAATAAGAAGCACCTGGACGTACGCGGGTGCTGGGGCTCAGATTTCTCTCACTTCTATAGAGGGGCGCAGATTATTTCGGATCCCGTGCGCTCCGCGGGCTGGCTGGCACTTGCCGGAAAGTTGTCACATTACAGTCTGGCGCAGGCAAACGACGCCCTGGCGCAAGTCGCCAACGGATCTGTCCTAAAGGCTTTGATTGTGCCGGGCAGCTAGAAGTTCGATACGATCGAATCGGCTTTCATCACTCATCGCCCACCCCGCTGTATTCGTTTTCAAATCTTACGCCAGGCGTCGTCCGGGCAGCGAAGGACCACGGTCATTTGTATTTAAATTTATCCGGCTTGCGTCCCAACGATTCGCCCGTCGACCAGCGTCTTATAACAAAGCGCCAAACAGCGAAAACGACGGGGTACCAGTATGTTACACATTCTTTGGATGTTTATTGTCGGGATCGTCGTGGGTTTTATCGCCCGCGCGATCATGCCTGGCAAGCAGAGCATGGGAATTCTCATGACGGGAATTCTGGGAATAGCTGGATCAATTGTCGGCGGTCTTATCGCGCGCCTGTTCAGCAAGCCGGCGGACGGAGCCTTTTTTCATCCCGCCGGCATCATTCTGTCAGTCTTAGGGGCGATCTTAATCCTCTTCCTGTGGAGTCGGTTTATGTAAGACGACCTATATGGGCGTGCGCCGGTAGAGCGAAGCAGCACACCGCTTTGGATTCGGCAAGTCCCAAAGCGGTGTTCCGCCTCGATGCTAAATCACTGTCCAGTGGCAATTACGGTAGTGATGTTCTTGTCCCTCAACATCTTATTAAAGTTGCTGAGATCAGTTGCCGCCACCGCATCAAGCCGCTTGCGTAAATCAGCCAACTGGGATTTAAACATCGCGTGCACTTCCTGCTGTTGTTTGTTAGGCGGGAAGTCGCCGCCGGCGATACCGCCGCCTAGGTAGCCCATTTTTCCGATCAGCCTGGATCCAAATCGCGTCGTGTCCTGACCCTGACCGCTGTACTTGCGCTGAATCAGGCTGTCTTCGATGTCGGTCAATTTCTTTTCCAAATCGTCAGCGGATTGCTGCACGTCGGGATGGTCGGTGCGTAGTTTAATCAATTGCGCGCGCATGGTTTCGATTTCATTGACCATGTCGGCCGCCGATTCCAAATCCTTGCGCAAGTCGAGCAGCATCGCAGTTTGCCGGTTGATGTCGGCTTCCGACGTCCCATCGTTCGGATCTTTCAAAACGGTGAGCGACTGGCTGCCTGCCTCCTGGCCATCAACCATCAGCTTGACCGTGTAAGTTCCTGGTGGCATCAGCACAGTCATCCGTCCGCCTTCCGGCAGCGGCCGCCACCCGTCGTTGTTCAGTTTCACATCCGGCGCGTATAAAGGCTGGGTGCGCAGGCGGGTCTCCTTTGAATTCTCAGTCCGCAGGTTCCACCAGACCCGATTCAGCCCCGCGTTGCGCGTGCCGCGAATTGTCTGCACCGTGTTGCCTTGCGCATCCAGAATCTTGACTGAGGCTTCGCGCGCCGGCGCCGACTTCAGAAAGTAATTAATGTCCGCGCCATAAGGCGGATTCTGTCCTGCCGTCGGATCATCCGAAGCAGCGTATGGAACCGTGATGCCGCGGAAACGGTAGGTCTGATGGACCGGGAACAGAAAAGCGTTGGAGTTCTTCACCTGGTCAGTCATCTGCTGGATGGGCGTGATGTCGTCCAGGATCCAGAATCCTCGGCCGTAAGTCGACACGACGAGATCGTTGAAGTGCTCCTGGACCGTGATCCAGTAGACCGGCGCGTGCGGCAGGTTGTATTGCAACGGCGACCAGTTCTCGCCGTCGTCCCACGACACGTAAATTCCATTCTCGGTGCCCACGTAGAGCAGTCCCTGGCGCTTTGGATCTTCACGAACACAGTGCGCATAGCTGAGCATCGAATGCGGAATACCATTCGTGATCAACTTCCAGGTCTGTCCAAAGTCCGTAGTCTTGTAAATCCAGGGATCGCGGTTGTCTTCCTGATGGCCGTCGACGGTGATATACGCGGTGCCGGCGTTGTAACGGGAAGCTTCGATGTTGCTGACCGTTCCCCACGACAGCATATTGGGGATATTCTTCGTAACATTCGTCCAGGTCTTGCCACCGTTGCGGGTTATTTGCACCTGGCCATCATTGGTGCCTGCCCAAATCGTGCCGGCTGCTTTCGGCGATTCCGCAATCGCAAAGACTACGCCTGCGTATTCGACGCCGATATTGTCGCCGGTCAAACCGCCCGAGAATCCCTGCTTGCTTTTGTCGTTCAGAGTCAAATCGGGACTGATGATTTGCCAGCTGTTGCCGCCGTCGGTCGTTTGATGAACATATTGGCTGCCGACATAGACTTTATTGTGATCGTGCGGCGAAATCGTCAGCGGCATCGTCCAGACGAACCGATATTTCAGATTGGCCGCAACTTCACCGCTCACGTCTTCCGGCCACACTTCCACATTGCGCGCTTGCCCTGTTTTTAAATTAAACACCTCGACAATCCCGCCGACGCTGCCCGAGCCGGATGCGCTCGACCAGATGATGTTGTTATCAACCGGATCGGGTGTGGCCCAGCCGCTCTCACCACCGGCGATGCCAATCCAGGTGCTCCGTGGAATCGGGCCACCAAAACCGCCGCCGCCACCACCGCCTCCGCCACCGAAGCCGCCGCCTCCGCCAGTGCGACTTGGACCGCGGTACGATGGACCGTCCTGGCGATTTCCGTAAACGTAGTAAGGAATTTGATTGTCGGTCGTGACGTGGTAGAGCTGACCGTTCGGCAGCTGAATTCGCTGCCAGCTTTGCCCCCGCGTAACTGACAGGCTGACGCCGGCATCGTTCGCAACGGCGATGCGATTGGGCTGGGTCGGATCAATCCAGATATCGTGATTGTCGCCACCGGGGCTTCCTTGAAAACCTCCGCCGCCTCCGCCGCCCGGCCCACCGCCGCCGCCCACTAGTGTTTGACCACCGTCAGTCGAACGGCCGTATGGATTCGTCAGGAAGTGGACTTCGTTCTCATTATCGGGCGAAACCTCGACGCGAAAATAGTAGTGTGTGCGCCCGCCCATACGGCGATCGTAACTCACCAGTTTCCAGTTCTCGCCGCCATCATCTGAGCGCCAGAGTTTGCCGCTGTCTGTTTCCTGATCTTTATATGGAACACCATCACCGGTTTCAATCAGCGCATAGATGCGTTTCGGGTTCGAGCGCGCGATCGCCAGTCCCCACTTGCCCGTCATGCGCGTGGGCAATCCATGGCCCGTGATCCTCGTCCAGGTAGCGCCTTCGTCGTGAGAGACAAACAAACCGCTGCCGGCGCCACCGCTTTCCCTGCCCCACGTATGAATCACCAGCGGCCACATGCCGGCAAACATTGTCTTGGGATCGCTCTGATCCATTACCAGGTCTGAACAACCGCTGTTCTCATCGGTAAACAGCACGCGGTTCCAGGTCTGGCCGCCATCACTGGTGCGAAAGACGCCGCGCTCTTGTTGTGGTCCGTACGCAGTGCCGACAGCACAGGCCATCACAATGTTGGGATTCTTAGGATCAATCACCACGTGACCGATGCGGCCTGTCTTTTCCAGCCCCATTAACTTCCAGGTTTTGCCCGCATCAGTTGATTTGTAAATTCCCTGGCCGAGCGAAATGTGACTGCGAATCCAGGCCTCACCCGTGCCGGCCCAAACTGTGTTCGGGTCTGAGGCTGCGATTGCCAATGAACCAATTGATTGCACGGGCTGGGCATCAAAGATCGGTTCCCAGTGAATGCCGCCATCGACGGTTTTGAAAACGCCGCCGGACGCAGAGCCGGCGTAATAGATGTATGGTTGGCCCGGCACGCCCACGATTGAGGTTACGCGATTGCCGACCGGGCCGATGTAGCGCCAGCGCAAAGCGTCGGCACTCGGCTGCGCCTGCATCAGGCCAGCCATGACTAAAACGAAGACGGAGACCGATAGTATTCGAAGGGATGGCTTTTTGGTCATTGTTAACCTCCGGAAAAGACTAAGCAAGATAATCGGCGAATGTGTTTCTGGATCCAGCAGAAATCATCTGGCGGGATGCTTCTACAAAGAAATGGATGCAAAGTCAAGAAAACTTCACTGGGGCTTTGCGGTTACTCGTTCAATTTCACCACGCTCTCACTGCTGGAGCGCGGACATCCTCGGCCGCAATGAGCGCGAACGCGCGAAAAATCAGCGCGAGCTTCGCTCGCGGTGCGTACGAGGACGTCCGCGCTCCAGCATTAGTCGAACTCTTCAAAATGAACCAGTCCCTTTGCGCCGAATGTCACAGGAGTCTAAGCTTATACGTTGTACTTAGTGACCGGCTGGGCGGCTGTTTCAGAATGGAAAGAGGCTTATGGAAGATCATAAGAAAAAAGCTCTAATCGTAGTCGATGTACAAAATGACTTCTGTCCGGGCGGGTCGTTGGCCGTTGCGCATGGCGACGAAGTAGTCGCGCCCATGAATAAGCTCATTAGAGAGTTTCTTGATCGCGCCGAACCGGTCTACAAGACGCGCGATTGGCACCCGGCACGAACCAAACACTTCGCGGCCTACGGCGGCGTCTGGCCGGTTCACTGCGTGCAAAATACACGCGGCGCAGAGTTTCAGGCGGATCTGCTCGAGGATCCCCGCATCAACATTATTTCCAAAGGCATTGATGAAAGCGCGGATGGCTATTCGGGGTTCGACGGGACCAATCTGGCTGAACTGCTGCGGCAAGAAGGTGTCGAGGAAATCTGGGTCGGTGGTCTGGCAACTGATTATTGCGTCAAGGAGACGGTCCTCGACGGTGTGCGCCAGGGCTTCAAGGTGAAGGCCCTGGCTGACTCGATGCGTGCCGTCAACCTCAAAGCCGATGATGGCGCGAAGGCAATCGCACAAATGCGCGCAGCCGGCGCTGAGATTGTTGGTAACGAAAGTAAAGCTGCCGGAGCAAGCTAATCTGAGTTTACGATCCTTGCTGACTGTCGCTTTACCGACAGCGGTGTTTGCAATCGTCCTTGGATTCCTTGGCTCTGCGCTCGCAGATCTTCCTTTCCGTTTTTAGCGGTATGAGCTTGCATGCGTCCTTCGTGCCTTTATAACGATCGGCGCAGTGATCCGTGCAGCGGTTACCGCCTCCGGCCGACACAGTGGAACCGGCGATCCATAATCCCGCACAAAACACGAATAAAGCGGCGACACAAGAAATAATTCTCGTCTTCATACGCGTTGATCTCCCGACAATTTTGGAGAGCCTTTTTTGTCACGCCGCAAACGCCGCGCGACTGTTCGAAGGGGTTGCAGCAAGCATACTACCGAAACGCGCAGGCAGAAAAGCCGCGAACTTGAGTTAACTGTGGCACGTCCGTCCCGGCCGTGGAATCACGCGCAAGATGCGCGTGCCACTTCTATCCAACCTTTTGGCATGGCCCACTGCGGGAGTATTATCTCTCCCCAATGGGCACTCTCAATTTCGATCGCTATCACGCGGCAATGGGTGATGCGTCCTACAAGGGGGTAACGCGGGTTCACGGTGAGCCGTTGAGCGAAATGATGGCTACCTTTTATGTGACGCAGCGCAAGTTGCCGTTCGCGCCGGTGCTCGGCCACGAGCGGTTGATTCGGCTGCTGGTTGATAGCCAGATCGATCGGCCCCGCCTCCGTTTCCTTGAACAGGATCGGGGCGGACTGCAACGTTTTGCCAAAGCGATCGAAGACATTCAATTCGCCGGTACCATTCGCGCCGTACATCCCGGAACGATCATGTTTCCGCAGCAGCCAATCGCCGACATCACCGGCAAGTTCGGGCTCACGCAGGCGCAGGAGATCAAATTCGAACATGCTTTTGATCTCCCCATGACCACCGCCAGCACTGCGATGCAGTTTCGCATGGCCGCAGGCGATCGCTGGCTGTCCGATTTTTCTCTCCGCCGGAACGGCGACATTGAACGCGCCGTAGACATCGCCACCTATGCTTTCATTGGCGGTTTCAATGATACGTCGAACATGGAAGCGGCCCATCGCCTGGACATTCCCGCCGTCGGCACGATCGCCCACTACTGGCAACAGGCTTATCTCGAGTATCTGTACGAACCTGAGATCGAACCGCGGACGGGACAGCCAAAGCATTTTGAACAAGTTGCTTTCGAGCGCTGGCTGGACGCAAATCCCAACGGCACGACTTTGCTGCTTGATACGGTGGACGTATACATGGGCGCCGTCCATGCCGCGATGGCAGCTACTTCGAACGAAGCCCGGCGCAAAGCGTTCAAAGGGTTCCGCGTGGATTCGGGAGATCTCGCGGAACTGGGCAGGTGGTGTCTTGAATTCTTCGAAGCAAATGATCTCCATGGTTTGAGACCCAATCTGACGGGTGATCTAAATGTCGAGAAAGTAACGAAGATTGTCGGTGAGTTTCCTGAAGTCAGCGGCTTCGGTATCGGGACCAAACTTTCCAGTGAAGTAAAAAATGTCGCGGGCGTGATTTTCAAAGCCTGCGTGATCAACGGCCTGCCGACGTTGAAGGCTTCGAACTCGCTTGACAAGACCACCCTGCCCGGCTGTTTGCAGGTGTTTCGCGGGATCGACACCGAGGGAAACTATGTCCGCGATGTGACCGGATTGGATGACGAAGAAATTGAGATCGCCGGAGCCGCCACGGTCAGACGGTTAATCGAACCGTTCTGGGATAACGGTCAATATTCGCCCATTCCGTCAATCGAAAAACAGAAGGCATTCGTCGCCGATCAAATGAAGCGCTTTGCGGACCTGAACAACTACCCGCGCACGCTGAGCGATCGCCTGACGAAACTGCGTGATGATTTGACCGTGAAGATGCGCGCGGACAATTCAGGTTGGGAAAGGGTTTTGAAATTACCGGAAGAGGTTCCGGAAGAACTCACGCAAATCAAATAGTCCAGATCCATTTAGCCTCATCTTCCGTTTGGCCCATGCAAAATTATTTACTTGCAGATGGCGATAGAATCGTGATCGCGGCGCGAGCCGTGCTATGGGCGACACTCTCATACCGCGTCACGGTGGTTATCGAAAGCTGAAGAGTTTTCAGGTAGCCCAGTTGATCTATGACCTGTCGGTCCGTTTCTGCGATCGATATGTCAGCAAGCGGAGCCGGACTCACGATCAGATGGTGCAGGCCGCCCGCAGCGGCGTTCAAAACATCGCCGAAGGCAGCATGGCTTCGGCCACGTCTAAGAAAACGGAATTGAAATTAACAAACGTGGCGCGCGCCAGTTTGGAGGAGTTGCGGCTGGATTACGAAGATTTTCTGAGGCAACGACGACTGCCGCGCTGGGACAGAAACGATGCGCGACGCGCGCGATTGATCGCGCGACGGCCCGCAAATGCGGACGACGTGGCCGCCTGGGCGCGTGAGGTTAGAGCGGAGGCTGAACTGGGCGAACAGCGTGGACTGGGTGGACACGATGGACAGCATGGACTAGCTGGACACGATGGACTGGGTGGACACGATGGACAGCATGGACTAGCTGGACACGATGGACAGTCCACAATGTCCAGTCAGTCCACCATGTCCATGATGTCCATATCCACTCAGTCAACCATGTCCACTCAGTCCACTTCGCCGACTGCCACCGTGTCGTATCCGGAAATCGCTGCGAACGGTGCGCTGACGCTGATCGCGGTGGCCTCGACACTGCTCAGTCGCCAAATCGCTACTCTGGAAAAAGCATTCGTGGCAGAAGGCGGGTTTACTGAAAGACTATATCGTTTTCGCACGGCGGCGAGGAACTTTCCATCCAAAAAACATTGACTAACTAATCGTCGGGATGCAGCGCGCCAACTGTAGGCGCCGCTTCCGGTTCGGGCGGCGATTCTCCGTGCCGCGTCGGCGCGATCCGGCGCACGAGACTGGTCACCGGAGCAGTCATTCTTCCACTTATCGCAACAAACCTCCGCCAGCGTGCAGTCGACCGCAGATCGTCGAGCAGCGAATAGACAATCGGCGTCGCAATTAATGTCAGCAGCAGCGACAATGATTGGCCGCCGATAACCACAATCGCTATCGAACGGCGCTCTTCGGCGCCCGGCCCGGTGCCCAGCGCCAATGGCGCCATGCCGGCAACCAGTGCCAGCGTAGTCATCAGAATCGGTCGCAGACGATCGCGATTGCCCTGAACAATCGCGGCGTTCCGTTCCATTCCGATCAATCGCAGACTGTTCATGTGATCGATCTGGAGGATCGCATTCTTCTTCACTACGCCGAACAGCACCAGAATCCCGAGCGCCGAATACAGGTTTAGCGTATCGCCCAGCAACCAGAGCGAAAGCAACGCGAACGGCACCGATAACGGAAGACTTAACAGAATCGTCAAAGGATGAATGGTGCTCTCAAACTGGGAGGCCAGGATCATGTACATGAAGATGACCGAAAGCAAAAACGCCCACAAGAACTCGACAAACGTTCTTTCCAGTTCGCGGCCGCGTCCGGCGACGATGGTGGAATAGGCACTCGGCATATTCATCTCAGCCGCGGCTTTTTTCATCGCCTCAAGTCGATCAGCCAACGCAAAGCCCGGCGCCACGCCGGCACGGACTGACGCCTGACGCTGCCGGTCGAGACGATCGATACGCGAGGGGCTGTTTTCCTCCTTAATGTCCACCAGATTATCGACCCTCACCAACCCGCTACGCGATGACGGCACGTACAGACGCGAAATCGTAGATTGATCGCGGCGGTCCGGCTCTGACAGGCGCAGTTCGACATCGTAATCTTCATTCACCGTCGGATCATAGAAACGCGAGACCTGATCGTCGCCTCCGACCATCAGCCGCAAAGCGGTCGCAATGTTTGAAGTATCAACCCCTAAATCGGCAGCTCGATCGCGATTGATGTGGACGCGCAACTCCGGCTTATCCAATTTGAGCGTTGTGTCTGCATCGACAATTCCGCCGATCTCTTTCGTTTTCAGGCGCATCGCATCGGCATAGTGCGCCAGTTGTTGCAGATCAGGTCCCTTAAAGACAAAGTCGATATCGAAATTACCGCCACCAATGTTAAAAGACTGCGCGTTTCGCACACTGAAACGGAACGGCGCGTACTTTTGCATGCGCGTACGAATCTCCTGCATGACGTCGCGCTGCTTGTAATTGCCACGGAAGGCCATCAACGGATGCCCCGCCTTAATCGAATTCCAGAGCTTGGTCAACGAAAACACGCGTTCATCGTGAGGCGCGATGCGCACATAAACCGAGCCTTGATTAACGGCGCCGAGAAACGATCCTCCTGATGACGCAAGGATTAGGCGAACACCGGGTGTGTCCAGCAAATCCTTTTCGATCGCATGCATCGTTTCATCCATCGAAGTGATGTTTGTGCCTTCCGGCGCGTTGACGTTTACGTCAAACTCGGCTTCATCCACATCACTCGGCGTGTATTCCTGTTTGACGACGCGATAAAGCGGAATGCTCGAAAGCGCCACCGCTACCGCGAGCACGGTGACCGCGATACGGTGCCGCATCGCCAACCGCAACAACCACGTGTAGGATCGATCGATGAGCGCGTAAAAGCCTTTCCGCGAGCCCGCATCGGAAAGCGTGTCATGGTGATGTCCGGGCGCATGGCCGCCCCTGGCATCCTCAGTACGCAAAAGACGCGCGCTCATCATGGGCGTCAGGGTGAATGACACCAGCAACGAAACCATGACCGCCACTGCGGCGGTGATACCGAATTGATAGAGAAAACGGCCGGAAATCGACGACATGAAAGAGACCGGCAGGAAAATAACCACCAGCGAGAAAGTCGTCGCCATGACAGCGAGTCCGATGTCCGCGGTGGCCTCTTTCGCGGCGCGCATGGGCGTGATTCGCTTCTCTTCCACAAACCGAAAGATGTTCTCGAGCACCACAATCGCATCGTCGATAACCACGCCGACCATTAGCACCAGGGCCAGCATCGTCACGCTGTTGAGCGTAAAGTTCAGCGCCCGCATCATGCCAAAGGTCGAGACTACCGATGCCGGAATCGCGACCGCGGCAATCAACGTCGACCGCCAGGAACGCATGAAGAGAAGCACCACCAGACTCGCCAGGATACTGCCGAGCACCAGGTGACGGGTGATCTCGTGCAACGCTGCGTCTATGTACCGCGACTGATCGCGAATCACCTCCATTTTTATGTCAGGTGGTAATTGGGGCTTGACCCGTTCAAGTTCGGTCTTGATGTTCTTAATTACCTCGACGGTATTTGAACCGGACTGTCGCTGCACTTCGAGCGTGACCGTCGGCACGCCGTTCAGGCGCGCGACTGAACGTTGTTCTTTGGTCCCGTCTTCGACGTGCCCGATGTCCCGAACCTTCACCGGCGCGCCATTGATATTGGCGATGACCAGGTCTTCCATGTCACGCGGGTTGGTATAGCGTCCCAGCGTGCGCAGGACCAGCTCGCGCCGGCCAGTCTCAACGTTGCCGCCTGGTACGTCGGAATTCTGCCGCTGCAACGCGTCATAAACAGCGGTGATTGGAATCTTATAGGCAGCGAGCCGTTCAGCATCGATCCAAACATTGATCGCCCGATCGAGTCCGCCGACAACATCCACCTCGCCCACCCCACCGGCGCGTTCAAATTGCACCTTGACGATCTTGTCGGCGTATTCCGTCAGTTCGCGAACCGAATGTGGTCCGGACAAAGCCACCGTGATCACCGGCGTGGTGTCGTTGTTAACCTTGGAAATGACCGGCGGCTTGGTATCTGGAGGTAAATTACGCACTACCGTGGCCACGCGATCGCGGACGTCCTGCGCCGCGGTATCGATGTCGCGGTTCAGTTTGAAAGTAGCGATGATGATCGACGCGCCCTGCACTGAGACCGATCGTAAGTTGTCGATGCCGTCAACTGTGTTGACGACTTCTTCGATCGGTTGCGAGACCAGAGTTTCGATTTCTTCCGGCGAAGCGCCGAGCAGATTCGTACGGACGGTAACCGTGGGCAAGTCGACCGCCGGGAAACGATCGACGCCGAGTTTGAAGTAACTGGCGGCGCCGACGACCACCAGAGACAAAACGATCATGGCGGCGAAGACGGGACGGCGGATACAAACTTCAGCGAGTTTTTGCATTCAACACCCGTCACTCGGCGGACACTGTCTGGCCCGACTGAAGATTCCCCGGATCCAGAACCACCGTATCGCCCGCATTAACGCCAGCCTTGATTTCAATCCAATCAGATCCGCGACGGCCCGTGGTCACCGTCTTTTCCTGAGCTTTGCCGTTCTCGACCACGATTACCTTTTCGATTCCGGCAAAGGTCACCAAGGCATTCGGTGGCACCGTGATCGCAGTATTCGTTTGGTTGGTGACTATCTCAGCTTTGACAAACGCTCCCGGCTTCAGGCGTCCGTTATTGCGCACATCGGCCTCGACGGAAAGAACTCGATTCTGCTCACTGATGGTCGGACTGAGACGTTTGATGTACCCGAGGTACGAATCAGGATCACCTTCGACCGTCACACGCACGCTTTGGCCCATGCGGATACTGTGCGATTCCCGCTCAGGAACATCGACGCGCAGGCGCAATGGATCGATCCGCACCACGCTCACCACCGGGGCGCCCGCAGCCAGATACTCGCCGGGGCTCGCCTTTTTTTCCTGCACGACGCCGTCGAGCGGCGCATAGACTACCGTGTCCTCCAATTGCTGTTTCGCCAGGGCCAGTTCGGAACGCCGCTGGGCCAGCACGCCCTGCCGGTTGCGAATTTCTTCCAAAGCGTCCTGGTAGCGGCTCAGCGCAACTTTGTAATCGGAATCTACCGTGTCGTAT
>AP72_2010_repI_A001DRAFT_1000088_pt1 | contig 18706 bp, 13 predicted proteins | sample AmaPasrepliIA001_FD_9535 | JGI IMG/M metagenome (IMG submission 9535)
GGCGCGAATGTTTCTGTACGAGTCGTGCCAGAGCATAGAGATATCGAGCTCGCGCGTGAGGAGTAAGGGCACGCCATTTGGAAGACGCGGCGCGCGCCGCCTTGACAGCAGCATCGATATCAGCGGGACTGCCCTGAGCGATACTAGCGAGCTTTTCGCCACTCGACGGGTCGTGAGTATCAAAGTATTCTCCGGCTACAGGTGCTAGCCAGTCTCCAGCGACGAAATGCTTGAACCGGCGTCCGTGACTTTCAAGCCATGCATTAGCCTCTTTCGGATCTTCGGGCGCAGGACCGTACTCCATGCTGACGAATCTTTCCGTGATGCTCATTCGTTGTGCTCGAACCTTCTTTAATCGAACTCTGCACTAAGCGATGGGATGCCGATACTCCGCGGAATATCGTCCGGTCGCATGGTGTTCCAGTTGCCGCTCAATGTCTCCCAACAATCCGCTCGCTCCGAATCGGAACAGTTCAGCTCGCAACCAGGAATCTCCGAGCTCTTCTTTCATCAATGCCAGCCAATCGATGGACTGTTTCGCGGTTCGTATGCCACCAGCCGGTTTGAAGCCGACAGCCATTCCAGTCTGTTGTGCGTATTCGCGTATCGCTCGCACCATGACCAGGCTTACGGGGAGCGTTGCATTCGTCGGTTCTTTTCCCGTGGAGGTCTTGATGAAATCTGCTCCAGCCATCATGGCTACGACGCTGGCGCGCGCCACGTTGCGCAACGTGAGCAGATCTCCACTGCCCAAAATCACCTTCATGTGGGCTTCGCCGCAGGCTTGCTTAAATGCAGCGATTTCATCGTACAGGGCCTGCCATCGTCCGCCAAAAACGTGGGCTCGGGTGATGACAACATCGATCTCGTGGGCTCCTGCTTCCACGGACCGGCGAATTTCGGCCACACGCTCCGCGAGCGGAGAGAGCCCGGCAGGAAATCCTGTTGAGACTGCCGCAACTCGGACGCTGCTACCCTCGAGTGCTATCAGGGCAGTCTCAACAAACGTGTGGTATACGCAGGCGGCAGCCACAGTGATTCCCAATTCGATACCCAGCTTCTGTACCAGATCATGCTGAAGCGGATGTCTTGCCTTCGCACACAAGCGCCGCACCCGTTCCTCACTGTCATCGCCGGAGAGCGTGGTCAAGTCCATGCAAGTGATGGCGCGTAATAGCCATGCGGCTTGCCAATCTTTCTTCACCGTGCGTCGGGCTACGTGTGATTGCGCACGACGTTCCACGGCGCTTGTATTCACACGGACGTCGCGTACCCATTGCAGATCCAGCGGGATTCCTTTGTTGGGCCAGAGAGATCGGCCGTTGAGGGATGCGATCGCCTGATTTTGATTGGCGATATTGTCCGCGCTAGTCGCTGAGAGTTTCGAGGAATCGTAATGCGCTGGCATTGAAATCGTTAGGCCCACCTGCAAATCCCCTGCAGGTAGAGCGGCGTGGTTGCAATTGTACGGCAGTTGCCCCTACCGCGCGAGTTAACCGGAGTCGACGCGTCGCGGGCTTTCAGCGCAGTCGACCGAGAACTTCCGGAGGTTTACAATGGCGCACGATTAGACGTAGCCATAACGATATCGAAGGCAAGGACCGTTCTTTTCCCGATGAGTAAGAAAGAGCTATCCGCCGGCGTGCGGAAAAAATTAGAGCAGGCGGCGGCGAAAGTAATGAAGAATGCGCATGCGCCATATTCCAAGTTCCGTGTGGGGTCGGCAATTCTGCTCACGAACGGGAGAATCTTTTCTGGTTGCAATGTTGAAAATGCCTCCTATGGAATGACTAACTGTGCAGAGCGGACTGCCATATTTTCTGCCGTTGCCGAGTTGGGACCCAGGATCGAGATTCAGGCCGTCGCTGTGACTAACGACCAGGGAGTCGCGTGTTCACCCTGCGGCGCATGCAGGCAAGTGATCTATGAATTCGGGCCGGATGCGATCGTCTTCTTTCAGGGGGCGCATGGTCCGAAGCAGGCGCACATCACTGAACTTCTTCCCGAAGGGTTCCGACTCCAGTGAGCCCGAGCAAGTCCATTCCAGCCACCTTCCGCGCGATTGATGTCATCCGCAAAAAGAGAGACGGATTAGAACTCAGCGCCGAAGAAGTTGAATCGCTTGTGAATGCTTACACTGCCGGCGATGTTCCGGACTATCAGGTCTCGGCGTGGCTTATGGCCGTTTTGTGGCGGGGCATGACCCGGCAGGAGACTGCGGCTCTCACCGATGCGATGCTTCACTCCGGGGAAGTGCTGGATTTTTCTTTACTGCGTCCCCGGAAAGTCGACAAACATTCCACCGGAGGTGTGGGCGACACGACTTCACTGGTACTCGCTCCGCTGGTGGCCGCTGCTGGGGTTGCCGTGCCGATGATTAGCGGTCGCGGTCTCGGCCACACGGGGGGGACGCTGGACAAACTTGAGGCGATTCCCGGGTTCAACGTCAACCTTCCTGTCGCCGATTTCCGGAGAGTGCTCGAAGCCTGCGGCTGCGCGATGATCGGCCAGACAGCAGAAATTGCTCCTGCGGACCGCAAGCTCTACGCATTGCGCGATGTAACCGGCACGGTCGAGAGTCCCTACCTGATTTGCGCGTCCATTATGAGCAAGAAACTTGCGGAGGGAATCGACGCCCTCGTACTCGATGTGAAAACAGGTTCCGGCGCGTTCATGAAAAATGAGAAAGACGCTGCATTCCTCGCCGAACTAATGGTCGAAACCGGCGAGCGCATGGGAAAGAAGGTGGTCGCACTCATTACTGACATGGATCAACCTCTCGGCAAGATGATTGGAAATGCGCTGGAAGTGATTGAGGTCGTGGAGGTGTTGCGAGGCGGCGGACCGGAAGACTTGCGGGAACTCTGCCTTCATCTTGCGGGATGGATGCTGTATCTGGGCAGTGTCAGCAAGAGCGTTGCCGAGGGAAACCAGATCAGCGCGCAGCTGATTTCATCGGGCAAAGCGTTAGAACGGTTCCGCCAGATGATTGAACTGCAGGGCGGTGATGCAGGGGTCGTGGATGACTTTAAGCGACTTCCGCAGGCCCAGAGCAGTATGCAAGTCCTGAGCAAAAGCGCAGGTTATATTTCTTCGATGCAGTGCGAGGCAATTGGGACTGCCTGCGTCATTTTGGGGGGAGGCCGCGAGCGCAAGGAAGATTCGATCGATCCCTCGGTAGGGATCGTGCTCCACAAGAAAGTCGGGGAGCAGGTTCAGGCGAACGAGCCGATCGCAACCATTTACTACAATTCCGAGGCAAAGGCGGAGCGGGCGAAACACATGATCAGCGAGAGTGTAGCGATCGCAAAGGAACCGCCTGCGGCGAAGCGCCCACTCATCCATCGAATTATCGGCAGGTCTGGAGAGAAGAGCTGAATGGGACATCTCAGAGGCATACTCGGATTGTTGACGATGCTTGCGCTGGCCTACATTTTTTCTACGAACCGGCGAGCCATCCGACTGAAGACAATTGCTTGGGGTCTTGGTTTGCAGATTGCATTTGCATGGTTCGTCCTGAGATTTCCCGCAGGGCAAAAGACCTTTCAAGTTGCGAAGGAAGGCGTGACGCGCCTGTTGGGGTACTCCTATGCGGGATCGCATTTCGTCTTCGGCGACTTGGCCAACCCCGATTCGAAACTGGGCTATTTTGCGTTCGGAGTTTTACCCACCGTAATCTTCATCGCGGCCTTCTTCGCAGTGCTGTATCACCTGGGAATCATGCAGATCATCATCCGTGTTTTTGCCTGGGTGATGACACGGGTGATGGGCGCAAGCGGAGCCGAGTCTCTGAATGTGGCGGCGAGCATTTTCATGGGACAAACCGAGGCCCCATTGACTATCCGTCCGTTCTTGCCAGACCTGACCCGTTCCGAACTCATGACGGTGATGACGAGCGGTATGGCACATGTATCGGGCGGAATCATGGCAGCCTACATCGGCTACGGCATCGATGCGGGGCACTTGCTCAGCGCTGTGATCATGACCGCCCCGGGAACGCTGGTAATGGCCAAGATGCTTGTGCCCGAAACCGAAGTCGCAAAAACTGCCGGCAAGGTAGTGATGAGCGTCGAAGAGGAAGAGGCCGAGAAGAAAGAGAACATCATCGGCGCAATTGCTCGCGGTACGACCGACGGCCTGCAGCTGGCGTTGAACATTGCCGCAATGTTGATCTCGTTTCTCGCTCTCATTGCTTTGATTGATGGGATCTTTGGCGGCCTCCACCATTGGCTGTCGTGGTTTCCGGAAAGCCTCGAGAAGGTACTGGGAGTCATTTTTTCGCCGGTTGCCTGGCTTATTGGGGTTCCGCGACAGGATTGCTCTACCATCGGCTCATTTCTCGGCACGCGGATGGTTGCGAACGAGTTACTCGCGTACAAAATGCTGGGTGCAGCAAAAAGTTCACTCGATCCAAGATCGTACGTCATTGCGACATTTGCACTGTGTGGCTTCGCCAACTTGAGTTCCATCGGTATCCAGATTGGGGGCATTGGAGCACTGGCTCCGAATAAGCGTGGCGAGTTAGCACGGCTTGGGGTACGCGCCATGCTCGCTGGCACGATGGCCAATCTGATGTCCGCTTCTATCGCCGGCATGCTGCTGTAGAATTCCTTGGCAACTGCAACGAAATCCAATCAGGAACTGTCTCAGGTGAAACGAAAGGATTCATTTTTCATTGCTCTTGCCCTCCTTGTACTTTTCGTGGCGAGCGCGTTTGCCGAATCGAGACAACGCGTCATCATCGACACCGATCCGGGCATCGATGATGCGATGGCGATTCTCCTTGCCCTAAACTCCCCCGAGCTCAAGGTAGAGGCGCTGACGGTTGTTCCGGGCAATGTTGAGGCCGCACAGGGACTCGAGAACGCGCTGAAACTTGCTTCACTCGCCAATCGCTGCGATTTGCCTGTTGCCGGAGGGGCGCAGCATCCACTCAATCAAAAGCTCATCACAGCTCAGTTCTGGCATGGCAAGAACGGATTCGGTGGCGTCGAGTTACCCGCGCCAAAATGTAAAGCCGATCCCCGCTTTGGACCGGATCTGATTATCGAACTGGTGCACAAATATCCGCATCAAATTACGCTGATTCCGGTTGGGCCTCTGACCAACATTGCGCTGGCGGTCTCGAAAGATCCCTCGATTGTTCCATTGGTTAAAGACGTTGTGATCATGGGTGGCTCGATTTCGGGCGGAAACGTAAATGGCGCGGCCGAAGCCAACATCTACGGTGATCCAGAGGCCGCTGCGATCGCTTTCAATGCCGGCTGGGTAGTCACGATGATCGGTTCCGATGTTGGGGAGCGGACACTGATGACTCGGAAACATATGAACGAGTTGCAAGCAGAGCGTGGTCCGGAAAGCGAGTTCATTTACAAGCTGGCTGACTTTTATGTCACACGCTCAGAGAAGAGCGGATATGCCGGAGCGGCAATGTACGATCCCTTGGCCGTGGCTACGGTGATTGATCCCACGATCGTCACGCTAAAAGACATGCACGTTGACGTGGAAACCAAGGGAGAATTCACGCGCGGCGAAACCGTGGCCAACCGCATGGGTTCGGATGAAAACAATGTGCTGCATGGAGATCATTACGAGATCGAGGGAGTGATCGAACTGAAGCCGAATTCAAAAGTGTGCGTGGCTTCGGATTCAGACCGGTTCCTCAAGCTGTTCATCAGCAGGATTAAAGGCAAGTAGAAAACCGTCGCCAAAGCTACCCGTTGGAATGCGCAATCATCAAGATCGCGAGTATGTAGAACACAAACATCAGCCCTAGATAGAGTCGCGCTCGGGCACCCGAACCCGCGAACTCTTTCCAGACGAATAGTCCCCATGCGGCGGCGACCATCGGAGCGGACTGACCGATCGCGTACGAGATCGCGAAGGCCGTTGAACTTCCTGCGGCAAGATTGAAAACCGTGCCCAGCCCCCAAATGGCACCGCCAATCAGCCCAAGCAGGTGGCCTGAAGGCGGACCACTGAAAAATCCACTGAAGCTCACAGGTTCGCCGAACAGGGGCTTCTTCATGAAGTAGATATTCCATATGAAACAGGAGAGCAACGCTCCCAGCGTAAGAAACGTCGCCGCACTGTATGGAGTGAGAGAGTGGCCTCGGGTCATGGCATAGGTCATGAACGGGCTCCACAGTCCCATCAGAACTCCCGAGATAATGCAGACCACGATGCTTTTCCGCGAGGCACCCTGTCCGGCCCGGGCCATGCTGCCGTAAGCTTTCCCGTCGAGAATCACAGCGACAAATGCGCAGGCGACGCCTGCCATCAGTAGCACTCCGTTGCCTTTAGGCTGAAGAACGTAATTGAGCACGACTCCAACCACGAGTGCGATGCCAATTGAAACCGGGAAGGCGACAGCTAACCCGGCCATGTCGATCGCGGCGACCAGCAGCAGGTTGGCGAGATTGAAGATCGCGCCTCCGACTAAAGTTGAAACGATATTCCCGCTATCCGCGGAATGAACGTTGTTCAGAAAGCTGGAAGAATCGTGTCCGGTGCTTCCCATCGTGAGCGCCAGGATCAGAGAAATCAGAAAAATGCCGATGGCGTAATCCCAGTAGAACAACTCGAAACGGTAGTTCTTTACGCCTTTGTACGTGTTGGCCCAGGAACCCCAGCAGATGGCACTGGTAATCATCATCAACAGCGCGATGGTGAGGTTTGGTGGAGTGAACATGCGTGTCCCCCGGAAAACGAGTAACTGTACTCTTCTTCGAAACGAGCCACAAGTCTGGTGCCAAGTTCAGCCGCGTTGACACCTCTGCCTCAGGCTGCATAGACTCGGCCTTCCTGCGGTTCAGGAGAAACAAAACATGATGGCAAAGCGGCCCCGTATCGCAGTGGTAGGCAGCGCAAATATCGATCTGACAACTTTTGCAGAACGCTTCCCTAAACCCGGAGAAACCATTTTCGGAGACAAGTTCGACTTGGGATTTGGAGGGAAAGGCGCGAATCAAGCGGTGGCGGCACGACTGTGCGGCGCGGAAGTGTTTATGGTGGCGCGGGTGGGAAGCGATCTGTTTGGGCCGGCGACCATCGAGAACTTCCGCAAGCAGGGAATTGATCCCACGCACGTCAAGCAGGTGGAGGGCCTGTCGAGCGGAGTTGCTCCAATTTTTGTAGAGCCCAATGGGCAGAATCGAATTCTCGTGGTGAAGGGTGCGAACGATTCGGTTAAGCCTGCTGACGTTGACGCTGCGGCGGATGTATTGAAATCTGCCGACTGTATCGTCTTGCAGTTTGAGATTCCAGTCGATACGGTGTACTACACGGTTGCGTTTGCCAGGAAGAATGGAATTCGCTGTATCTTGAATCCGGCGCCTGCGCAGCCGGTCGATCTCGGAGCGCTAAGGGACCTTGACTACTTCGTCCCGAACGAGAGCGAAGCCGAGGCGATTACTGGATTAACTGTTAAGAGTGTGGATGAGGCGAAGATTTGCGCACGAAAGCTCGTCGAGGGCGGCATAAGACGGGTGATTATCACCTTGGGTGCGAATGGATCGCTCCTGGCAACCCGCGATGAAACCGTTCACATTCTGCCCTTTCCGGTCCAAAGCATTGACAGCACCGGAGCAGGCGACGCGTTCATCGGCAGTTTCGCGGTTTTCTTAGGCGAAGGAGTACCTGAGAAGGAAGCCTTGCGCCGAGCGAATTTGTACGCCGCTCTGTCTACCACCGGGGTCGGGACGCAGAAATCGTTCTTTGACCGTGCGCGTTTCGATGGTGAGTGGACTCAACGAGCGCGATGAGTATTTACTAAAACGTTTTTCGATGGCGTTTCAGTTTAAGTTTCTACACTCGGTTTCCTTGCAGATGGGAACGGTCCTTGAAATGCGCCTGTGCAAAACGTGGCGTTTCATCCGTTANCGTATGAAACTTCTTGACTTACCTAGGAGAGGCAATTTATAAGCCCAGTTTGCGGTCCATAGACCTCCCAACTTCACCCCGAAGGGGACGGTCTTTTTCTTTTGGGGGCTGACCGCTGAAAGGTAAATCCAAAATGTCGAGCACGAAGACCCTCTTCGCCGCGTTGTGCTGTGTCCTCGTAATTTTGTGGGCCCCGAAAGTTTACTGCCAAGCGAACGGAAGTTTGTCGGGCACCGTTTCCGATAAGGCTGGCGCGGTAATCTCGGGAGCGAATGTGAAGATTACATCGCAGGAAACCGGCCAAATCCGCGAGGCGAAGACCGATGAGTCGGGCCATTATCTCGTTCCGTTGTTGCCGGTGTCTTTTTACTCGATTCATGTGGATGCCCAGGGCTTTGCTGCCGCCGAGCAAAAAGATGTTCGCTTGCAAGTAAACGAGCAGCGTGAGTTGAATTTCACACTGCAGCCGGCATCAGTGACCGCGAGCGTTGAAGTGAACGCAACTGCCGTCGCAGTCGAAGCGTCAAATGCCACATTGGGGCAGGTCATCACCAGCGAGCAGGTAGCTTCGCTACCCCTCAATGGTCGTGAATTCGTGCAGTTGGCGACGCTTACTCCCGGCACAACGCAGGAGACGAATCCGAACAGCTTCTTTAACGGCGGTCCCAGCAGCGAAGTTTCTTCCCGCGGAACGTTCTCGCTTTCGGTAGGTGGTTCGCGCGCTCAGAGCACTGACTGGCTGCTTGACGGAAACGACGACAACGAGCTCACAGCCGGAGGTATCGGATTCAAGCCCTCGATCGATGCGATTCAGGAGTTCAAAGTTCTCAGCTACAACTACTCGGCCGAGTTCGGCACACGCGCGGGTCCAACCGTGTTGGTGGCCACAAAATCAGGAACCAATCAGTTGCACGGTTCTGTCTTTGAGTTCTTTCGCAATACGAAGCTTGATGCCGCCTCCCGCTTTGTTACACCGGGTGCCCCCAAGGACAAATTCAATCTGAATCAGTTCGGTGGCTCGCTGGGCGGCCCGATAAAAAAGGACAAGACATTCTTCTTCGCGGATTATCAGGGGACACGCAAACGTAGGGGCATAGTCTATACGGGCCTGATCCCGACTCCGGCAATGATCGGGCTCACGAACGGGTATGGAGATTTCAGCCTGGATGCGACTGGGAACCCCAATGCCCTGCAACTCACAAACCCGTACTCCGCGGGGCCATTTACTTGTGACGGTTCCGGCAATCCGATCGTTCCAAACGCTGATGGCAGCCAGACAGGAGGAACACCCTGCAACAAGATTCCTGTCGGCCTGATCGACGCAACAGGGCAAGCGATGCTTGAGCATTATCCAACCCCCAACGTCACTGGTGAGCCTTTCAATTACCTCAATATCCCGACCCGCAGCCTCACCGATGACGAATTCGACGCAAAAATCGACCATACCTTCTCGACTAAAGATTCCATCTACGGGCGTTTTAGTTACGAGCAGGCATCCTCATTCGTGCCGGGCGGTACTCCGGGGTTTGCGGAGCAGAGTGCCTTCTCGAGTTCGCAGAACATCACGAATCATGCGCGCAACGTAGTCATTTCCGAGACGCACATCTTCAACGACCGAAACATCAACCAGTTTACCTTCGGCTACAACCGCATCTTCAACCACATTCTCTCGTTCGGTGACAAGAGCTGCGAGGCTTTCAAAATTGGTCTGCTTGGCGCCAATATCAATCCTGTGTGCGGAGATCCTAATGCAGCCGGAGTGGTAAGTCAGTCGACGAAAGACTGCATCAGCTGCGGCTTGTCATCGTCATTTGTAGGCCAGTACTTCACTCTAGGCGATCGCGGATTCGCGCCGTTCCTGGGCGGGACAAACGTGTTCACCTGGGCGGATACCTTCGACATGATTCGTGGCAAGCACGAGATTCGCTTCGGAGGGCAGTTTCGCGCGCAACAGATGAATGTCCAAACCAACGGCTTCCAGGACGGCTTCATTCTCAATTTTGGGACGGTCACCGGGGACGGAGCTGCCGACCTGCTCTTAGGGCAGATTGGAACTGGTTCGCTGCACGATCAGACTTTTCTGGGTGCGACCACAGGTCGTCGGTGGAAGCTTTTCCGCCCGTTTATCCAGGACAATTGGCGCATCACGAATAATCTGACTCTGAACCTTGGCGTGGCTTGGGCGTTGGTCACCCCAATCACCGAGGACCAGGGCCGGCAAGCAGACTTTGATTTCGCGACTGGAAAGTATTATGTGGCTGGCAGCAGTCCTCAGAGGAATTGCGCGATCTGCGTTCCCAGCGATGGCCGCGTTGGCGTCCAGATGGACAAGACCGCGTTCGAGCCACGCATCGGGATCGCATGGAAACCTTTCGGAGATGCGAAAACGGCTGTTCGCGCGGGATATGCCATATTCCACGATTCCTCTTGGAATCAGGGTGCGCAGGGCCTGTGGCAGAATCCACCGTATTACGCGGAAATCGATAATTTCAGCGGTCCTGCTTCGTTCCAGAGTTTAGGCACGACAACTTGTGGCTTCACGGGCAATCAAGGGTGTGGGTTGCGTGCGGCGTTCTTGCCGGTGATCACTTCGCAGCCCGATCCGTCTCAGTTCACGGGAACGATCCTTTCTCAGAATTTTGATTTCAAGCTGGGACGCGTACAGCAGTTCACCTTGAACGTCGAGCGCGAACTGCCCGGTGATGTCGTTCTGACAGTGGGTTACGCTGGCGCGCGCAGTCATCACATTCTGATGGACGGTGTGAACAGGAACCTCGATTCCCCTGGTGCATGCGCTGGCGGACCGAATGAGACTGCCGGCTACACCTTTGGGTGCGGGCCGGGTGGCGCGTGGGTTCCTGCTCCTTACGGGTCATTCACTGTCGTCTCGAACATCAGCGACGTTGGGAATGCGCGTTATGACTCACTCCAGGTCAAGGCCGAAACCAAGAGTGCTAAGCACGGACTCTATGCTCTGGTGGGCTACACCTGGGCGCGGACCTTCGATTCCGGCTTGCCCGACGGTCTTGGTACCTTCCCGGGCGCCACGTATTGGCCGTTGCCGGGAACTCAGAAAGCTGATTGGGGTCTATCGCAGCTGAACGTTAATGACACGTTCACTGCCAGCGTGCTATATCAACTTCCCTTCGGGAAAGGCAAGAAATTTGGCAACAACTGGGGTGGCGCAACGAATGCCATCTTCGGTGGCTGGGAGGCTCAAGTCATCGAGCGTGCTCTCTCCGGTTTTCCGCTCTTCGTTGTTGACAGCAACAATGGTGTATTCAGCGGATCAAATGTCAACTTCCAATGGAATGGCTCAAGTTTGAACCGACCTAACATTGTTGGCGATCCCAACCGTCCGGGGCCGGTGGCGGCGAACCCAGGATGCGTCGCTCCAAGTCAGCTTCACGTAGCGAGTGGATACTGGTTTAATCCTTGCGCTTTTATGGAGGCGCCTGCTGGCGAACTGGGCAATGCCCCGCGAGCCCCAGTTTCCGGGCCTAACTTCATCAACACTGACTTCTCTCTGATCAAGCACATCATGATCACTGAGCGCACCAAGCTCGATTTCCGCGCAGAGTTCTTTAATCTGTGGAACCATCCGCACCTGTTCCTTCCGGGAAGCCCAGGTGCTAGCGGTTTACAGGACGCGTCGCCGTTCGCCACCGGTACGTTCGGTCTCGCAACGAACACGGTCAATCCTTTGCCCGGCGACTCGCGTGTGATTCAGTTCGCGTTAAAGTTAACGTTCTAGACGTCGTGGCATGACGCTTTGTTATATTCGGGGCAGATTGAGTGTGAGCTCGATCTGCCCTAAACCTTTTTCGCATCTGCCGCTTTCTTTTCGAATGATCAGACACAAGATACTGCTCGCACTCGTTTTCCTCTCACTCGCCGGCGCGTTCGCCTCGGCACAGCCCCGCCGCAAGATCATCATCAATGAAGACTGCTCCGGGCCGGGCGGGAGCAACATGCAGACTTTGCTCACGATGATCCAGTCGCCGGAGGTAGAGGTGCTAGGTATCACGGTCGTGAGCGGCGATCAGTGGCTGGATGAGGAGGTCGCGCATACGCTCCGTCTGCTCGAAATCATAGGACGGACCGATATTCCAGTCGTTCCGGGGGCGGAGTATCCGTTGGTGCACACTCGCCAGCATGCTCACCTTTGGCAACAGCGATATGGCAAGGTCGCTTATGCCGGGGCATGGGATGACCGCTGGTGGCACGAAGCGTCGGTCATTCCTCCGCTTCCCGAGGGAACGCCTGCTGCCAAACCTGCTGACGAAGATGCGGCGCATTTTATTCTCCGCATGGTTCACAAGTATCCGCACGAAGTGACGATCTACGAGGGCGGACCAATGACGAACCTTGCGCTGGCCATCTCGATCGACCCGCAACTTCCGGAGTTGGCCAAGGAACTCGTCTTCATGGGAGGAAGCCTGAGCCCGCCGAGTGATAATCCGGAGTTCGCCAACAATCCGCGTCACGAATTTAATTTCTGGTTCGATCCGGAGGGGGCTGCGATCGTTCTCCGCGCGCCGTGGAAAAAGATCGTCTGCACGCCGACGGACATTTCGGTGAAGACGAAAATGACGGCCGCAATGGCGAAGCAGATCGAGGCGACCGGAACTCCCCTGGCTCGTTATGTGGCGAAATTCGTGATGCTCACCCCGGGCGCGGACATTATGTGGGACGAATTGGCCGCCGCTGCCTGGATTGATCCGAGCATCATTACAAAAACGGAGCGACGTTATGTGAGCGTCGATCTCGACCACGGTGCCGGTTACGGAAACACGCTCACTTGGGAAGTAACTGACAACTCGCATATCCCCACGCAAATCGTTGAAATTCAATTCGATCTGAATGCCGACAAGTTTTATCGAATGTTCCTGAGCCTGATGACTGGGCCTACGCCACCTCGCTGACCTCAACTGGCACCGATCGTTCGAACGGAATACAATAAAAATTTGCACATTTCCCAATATGTCTCCTATTCCAGACGATCTCACGACAGTTAAAGACGACATGATTGCCTTCATCGAAGGCCACGGCATGCGCCGTTTTCACGGCTTTGTGGACTATGAAGAGGTGCAATGCATCATGTGGGATATGGGCACCAATCCCGACGGCTGGAAGGATTTTGTGGAACTTGCCAAAGCCGCCGGTGCGCCTTTCCTGACGATGCATTCGTGGGTGCTGCAGCGCGAAGAACTCGACGACATGGTGCAGCGTCTTTCGACTTCGGAATTTAGTGATGGAGACGACCTGGAGGATGCGCGTTGGTTGCGGGCGCATGACGGCAAGGTGGGTTATCTCCAGTTGGGATGGGCCTACCAGGGCTCGATGTTCCTCTGCGAACTCAGCACGGATTGGTACGACCGCTACCAGCATCTGCTCGAGGTCTCCGACGAATTTGGCGGCCTCACCATGGACGAACCAGATCAGGACGAAGAAAACTAGAGTTCCAGAAGGCTTGACTTGTTTTTGAGCTAAAGTTCTCGTAACAAATACATTCTGACGACGCCCCGCGCCAAAACCTTGCGCGGGGCGCCCCGGACGAAGGCGTCCGCGGCTACACCAACATGCGGTAGACTGCTTCATCAGCATGCGTTGGACCCTCAGGCCTTCAGATCACTTGACAGTCGAGCAGTTCACTGCACAACTCCGAACTGAGCCGAGTCTCTGCAAGGGTACAAATGAACGAACTCTGCCGGTCTTGGCTTCGTTGCTTTCCCGGCGAGGTATCAACACTCCCGAATTAGCCTCGCGGTACTTGGCCCCCTCTGTTTCTCACCTGCATGCTCCACCCCTGATGACTGGTCTCCGGGCCGCGGTCGATCGGATAGACGCCGCCATTGAGCGTAAAGAGCCCATCCTGATCTACGGCGACTACGACGTTGATGGCACGATGGCGGTCATCATCCTGAAGACTGCGATCGAGCTTTGTGGGGGTACAGCGGACTTTCATGTTCCGCATCGGATTCGCGAAGGCTACGACATGCGCGACGACGTTATCGAACGCGCTGCTGTTTCCGGGATTCGGCTGATCATCAGCGTCGACATGGGCATCCGAGCGTTCGGACCCGCTGAAACCGCGCACCGTCTCGGCGTCGATCTCATTGTTACTGATCACCACCTGCCCGGTCATGATGGAGTGCCGAAGGCGCTGGCAGTAATCAATCCCAATCAGGATGGATGTGGGTATCCGTACAAGCAACTTTGCGGAGCTGGCGTGGCGTTCAAGCTGGCGCAGGGATTGATGGAACGGCGATTGACGTCGCGAGATCAGAACAAACTTCTCCTGTCATTCATGAAGGTGGTTGCGATCGCAACTATTGCCGATGCCGTTCCGCTTACCGGAGAGAATCGCGTCTTCGCCTCACTCGGGCTGGATGCACTCCGTAGTGCTGTAAATCCTGGCCTGAAGGCGCTTCTGGAGGCAGCGCAGATTTCAGCAAACCGTCCGCCAACGTCAGGCGAAGTGGGTTTCCGGATCGCCCCTCGCATCAATGCTGCCGGACGCATGGATGTGGCGCGCGATGTCATTGAACTGTTCAGCGTTAAGGATGCCGCACGAGCCAAGGAACTTGCAGCCAAACTGGACCAACTCAACACCGATCGACAGGAGGAAGAGAAGAGGATTTTGCGCTCGGTGGAGGAGCGCTTTGCAAACGAAGCTGCCTTGTGCGATGCCTATTGCATTGTGGTGGACGGCGATAGCTGGCATCGAGGCGTCATAGGCATCACCGCGACTCGAATCGTTGAGCGATACAACCGTCCGACGATCGTCATTTCGCGGGAAGGTGAAGAGGCTTTCGGGTCCGGGCGTTCCATTCGCACGTTCCATTTACTTGAGGCTCTTGAATCGTGCGGGGATCTGTTTTCGCGTTTTGGAGGCCACGCTCATGCCTGCGGGTTCGCCATGCCGGCGGCCAATGTCGAACAGCTTCGCAAGCAACTGGACCAGTTCGCAAGAAGCCGGCTGACTCTCAACGATTTCGAGCCGATGCTGGATATCGATGCCGAACTCAATCTGACGGACGTTACGCCGGAGTTGTATCAGGTTTTGCAGAAACTGGAGCCGTATGGCATGGCAAATCCGGAACCAATCTTCGCGGCGCGGGCACAGTTGGCGGCACCTCCGAAAGTTCTCAAGGAGAAACACGTCAAACTTAAGCTCAGGCAAGGGCGGAGTCCGAATGCCCAAGAGTTGCAAGAACTGTCGCCCGCGGCGATTATGGCGACGCCACGTTGCCATCCAGACGGGGCAGCGATTGGTCGAAGTGAACGTACTGCAGCCGTTGCAGAAGTTCGAGGAGTTCAACCGAAGGGCGACTTCAGGAGCATGATCACCTTCGATGCACTTGGATGGCACATGGCTGAAACTCTGGCGAAAACGCCGCTTCTAGCTGGAGATACAGTCGACATCGCTTTCTGCATTGGGCAGAATGACCATCCCGAATACGGTGGATTAGAACTCACGCTGCGGGATCTGAATGCGGCCGGACATGCTGACACGCGAATTCCTGGTTAGCTTTAAGAACCGAACCGAAGAGTTCTGGCGCGAGATCGTCATCGATCCAGCGGGTTATGGCTATCAATGTCGGCCCGGGACGCGTTGGAATCAGGGTCTGACAGATGCTGGGATTTCGGAGTACGAATCGTGTCTTGGCATTCGTTTTCCCGATGATCTCAATTCGTTTCTCGGAGTAGTGAACGGGACTGATATTCCGATGCTCAATGTTTACGGGGGTTCGGGCGAATCCCCACGCTATTTGGTGGACGCATACGCTGATCCGCGAGACTTAGCTGAAGTAGAGCGAAGAATCAGAGATGCATGCACATCCCGACTGGATAGTAGCGTAGTTTTGTCAATCGCAGATGAATACTATGCCATCGTCTACGGAAATACATTGCAGGAATACTTGGAAAACGAGTTCCTGAAGACAACCCAGCATTACCACAGATAGTAGTGCCCGTTCCGCCGTGCCATCTCTACACTGACGCCGAACAGGCGGCCCAGACTTCCCGCATTGAGGATTTCTTCTTTGGTGCCGTCAGCGAGAATCCGGCCTCGGCTCATCAGCACTACGCGTTGAATCTCAGGCACGATGTCCGCCAATTCATGTGTAACCAGGATGATTGCCGTTCCGGATTGCGCCAGGGACCGCATGGTTTGCCGCACCTTTTGCTGGGCAGACAGATCCAGTGAATTGCAGGGCTCATCGAAAAGTAGTGCTTTCGGCTTATGAACCAGGGCACGGGCGATCAGAACGCGACGGGCCTCCCCTGACGACATCTCGCAAACCGGGCGGTCCGCCAAATGCGCGATTTCCAGTTCCTTCAAGGCGGCTTCCGCCAACTGCATGTGCTGAGGATCCACGATGTGGTTTGGGTAGATAGCCGTACTGCTAAAGAACCCGGACAGCACCACATCGCGCCCGCAGGCATCGCCTGTACAAGTCAACATCAGGTCGTTCGAAACGATCCCAAGCAATGAGCGCAGCGAGAAAACATCCCAGGAATCCTGGCCGAGGATCGACATCGAAGATTCGTCGCGGGCAACTGGGTAGCATTCACGCGTGATCGTCTTGATCAACGTGGACTTTCCGCATCCATTCGGGCCGAGGATGGCGATGTGTTCATCGGCCCCAACGCGCAGAGTGAAATCATCCAGTGCAACTTTTTGCCCGCGCATCACCCGGAGATTGCGGAAATCGAATAATGCGGGTGTAGAAGCGACGCTCATCGCATCCAAAGTGTAGATGAGTTGTGGGGGATCGGGGAACTGACCCCTTATCCACGACCCTTGAGAACGGGTTGTTTTAAACTGAAACCAGATGCCGCTACCGGTCTACCGCTTGCGTCGTTTGCTTGCCGCGATCGCGGTCCTGCTGACCCTCACGGTCGCGGGTATGTATTTCTATGCACGATCACGCGCCAAGAATGCTCTTAAGGACTTTCCCAGTAAGCTCGGTTATGGCATCAGCAAGACCGCTACGGGCTTTCAGATCTCGAAGTCCGATGGCAAGCGCACTCTCTTTACCGTCGAAGCGAGCGACGTCAAAGAATTCAAGCTGAACGGGAACGCGGAGCTGCACAACGTCAAGATCACACTCTACGGCCGCGACTCCTCGCGTTACGACAAGATATATGGCGACAATTTCTCCTATAACCAGAAAACCGGAGATGTCACCGCGAAGGGGGAAGTTCAGATTGACTTGCTAGCCAATCCGGCTGGATTTGCCAGCCCTGATCAATCCAGCCCCAAAGAATTCAAGAATCCTATCCACCTGAAAACCAGCGATCTGATCTTTAACAAAGATTCAGGGAATGCCTGGACCGACGCGCGCGTGGAATTGAGTACTGCGCAGGCAAAAGGCTGGGCCGTCGGTGTGAAATATGCGGGGAAGAGCAATATCCTCACGCTCGCATCGCAGATTCACATCGAAGTGTCTGGACCGCAAGCCGCAGTGATCGAGGCCAGGCATGGCACGGTTTCCAATGATCCCCGCCAGATTATATTAGAAGATCCGCAGCTGACGCGCACGAAGGGATCTTTCCGAGCGGACCAAGCCACATTCTTCCTTGGTTCGGAAAACCATGTCGAGAAGGTTGTTGCACTTGGCAATGTAAAAACGGAAACGCGAGGTCCAGTTTCCAAGACCGCACGATCCGTCTCTGAGTTGCACGGACGTGCAGACCGGGCCGAGTTTCTTCTTCCCGGCGGCGACGACCTGGTGAAAACCGCGACTCTGAGCGGGAACGCCCACTTTGAAGAAGTCGGAGCACAGAACATCCAAGGCGACGCCGGCCGTTTGATTCTCGATTTTGCAGGACAAAATGAAGTTCAGAAGATTCACGCCGTGGATGGTGCCCGCCTTTATCAGAGTTCGACCCAGACGATTACTCCTTCTGGAAAAGCGGGAGGAGTTCAGAATTTCGATCTGACGGCTCCGGTGATTGACTTCTTCCTGGCAGACGGTCGAGTGCTCAAGCAAGCCTCAACGTTGGGGGCAGCTCGAATCACAATTACTCAAGTCGGGTCAGACGGCTCGGCCGTCACCAGAAATTTACCGCAGCAGACGGTTGTTACGGCAGGCAGATTCGTCGCGGATTTCGGCGATGCCGATGGGAAGAATCGGCTCGTAAGCGTGCATGGCGCGCCCGATGCGCGAATTGCAAACTCCGCGCCCGGCGAGCCTGAACGCCTCAGTACTAGTGACACGATTGAGGCCATATTCTTTCCGCAAGGAGGGATTGAATTTGTCACCCAAAAGGGACACGTCGTGTATTCGGACAATCAGCCGGCAGAAAAGCGCATGGAAGCCTGGGCCGATTCGGGTCGCTACACTCCGGCGGATCGAATGCTGGCGATGACCGGCAATCCGCGAGTGGTGAGCGGAGGAATGGCCACCACTGCGAACACGATTCGCATCAATCGATCAACGCGGGAGGCGCTGGCGGAGGGCAACGTTAAGACTACTTACAGTGAACTCAAGGAGCAGCCCAATGGAGCTCTTCTGGCGGGTTCTTCTCCGATACACGTGACGGCTCACAGCATGATGGCCCACAATTCGCCATCCCAGGCTTTGTACACGGGAAGTGCTCGGCTGTGGCAGGATGCAAATGTCATTGAAGCGCCCTCGATTCAATTTGACCGCGATCACCGGTCGGTTGTGGCGGAAGGAACGTCAGATCGACCGGTTCGGACAATCCTGACTCAGGTGGAAAAGGCAGACATTCCTGCCGCTTCTCAGAAGCCACAAAGCAAAGCAGCTTCAGGCAAAGTGAGTCCGATCTCCGTCACTGCGAAGAGAATCAG
>AP72_2010_repI_A001DRAFT_1000089_pt1 | contig 18492 bp, 14 predicted proteins | sample AmaPasrepliIA001_FD_9535 | JGI IMG/M metagenome (IMG submission 9535)
CCGGCCCCGACAAAGATCGTATTCCCGTTCGAACCGGTGAGCGTGCCCGTCAAGCCGTTAATATGGAAAGACAGGTCGCTGATGTTCTGGGCCACATCGGTTGGGTTGGCAGTGGAGTTCGTCAACGTGATCTGCAGAACGCCGCTAGCACTAACAGTGAATGTCACCGAGGCATTGACGGGACCACCACCAGTTGTAGCGCCCGGGGCGGTGCTCAAAGTTATAGTATCAGCCGACGCGACTACTGAAGCTACTGCAATCACCGCGAACGCCGCAATTGCAGGAATGAGGCGTTGGAAATTCAGTATCTTAAACATTTCAGATCCTCCTTTTTCTTGTGGAAGGAACATGGATCCCTTCTGGAATTGCCCGGCGAGTCGGGACGACGTTGAGGGGGCAAGTCAACTGTCTTCGCCGGGAGAGTTAACTTTCGAACTATCGTGATTTCAATTCGGGGAGACTCTTCGAGATGACACAGAGTTAGTCTCACCATTCGGATCCAGGATTCCCTGTCTGTAGGGCGACTCGGGGAACCTGGGTTGCAGTCTGTTCAGAGGGCCGCAATGATAATTAGGCTGCAAATAAGTTGCAATGGCATTGCGATCGCATTCTAAGTAGCAGCGCAGTGCCGTAAGATTTTTTGCAATTGCGTGGGATTTAGGAAGAAAGGTTTTATCAGAAACTACTTCGGGATCTTCGCAAGGTTTTGGCCAAGAACGCAGATGAGTGATTTCCTTTTGGACACACGGTCGCTACCGCTCCAGGTTCTGACTCGTTCATGATTTTCAGCAATTACTTAAAAGCGTATCTGGCTGAAGCGAGATGTGACTAAAACTAATTGGATAGAACATCTTTGATTTACAAATGATGTCATCACAAAAAAGAAGCCCCCGAATTGTTCCGGGGGCTCGTTCATGAAAAGCATCGTCATCGCTTAAGGCTTGCATAGATAAGCCGGTGTCCGAAAAGCTGTTCGTCGTCACCATCCCGAAAGGATTCACGGGGGAACTTTTGGAAGCGGGAAGTCGCGCGCATCTTTCATCTTTGTGATCAGGATCCTGGCTGTTCGGTGATGTTCTCGCTTAGATCACCCAGAGATGGCGGCGACACCACACTCCCAGCAAGAGATCTTGCGAGTAGCAAAACGCGCTGCAGTGGACCGCACAGACTAATCTCTTAAATTGTTCTTCCTCTATACGTTCCGCATTGTTGACATGATCTTCTGGATTGTACTAGAGTTCGCCTGCTTTTAAGATTTGCGGTTCCACGCTCGGTCGAGTAGACCCACCCGACGGTTGCGTGAGGGTTAGAGCACTAAGCCCCCCGACCGACAGTCTAGGCCCTACCGCTGCTCCCGAATGCCAAAGCAATAGTTCTAGTTGGAGTTAATCGGCGTTTACTCTGCCGGTTACACTGACGATGATGAGGAACACAGCTGGCGACATTCGTGTTCTCTTGATCGAGGAACAGCATCTGCTGCGTGAAGGACTGCGTGTGTTGCTCGAGCGAGAGGCGGGGATCACCGTTATCGACGCTACTGATTGTCTCAGCGATGCAATATCGATAACCACGCGCGAAAGACCGGACTTGCTTCTCATCGATGTCGATCGCATCGGCAAAGAGGACGGCCTGGAAATGCTCGGCGCTTTACTTCAAGAAATATCCAGCACTCCGACCATTGTGCTGGCAGGCCTTTCTGATAATCTCAACGAGATCAGCGTACAAGTTGCCAAGCTGGGAGTGAGCGGGCTGGTTCTCAAGCAACAGAGTCCCGAACTTCTGATCAAAGCAATCAGGAAAGTTCTCGAAGGCGAGGTTTGGTTTGATCGCGCCAGTCTCGGTCGAATGCTGCGCGAAAAAATTGAGCCTGCGTTTCCAGCTGAGAAGGCGGCGCTACTCACGGCGCGAGAACGCGAAGTGATTGGATTGGTCGCTGAGGGGCTGAAGAACAAAGAAATTGGCGAGCGCCTGTTCATTAGCCAGTCAACGGTCACTCATCACCTCAGTTCAATCTTTTCCAAGCTGAAAGTTTCCGATCGCACCGAGTTATTAATCTACGCGTTTAGCCAGAAACTTGCGAAGATTCCCAGGGTCTCGGGTTAGATCTCTCGCCAGAATATCGCTTCCGACTAAGTCTATACGCGAGCTTGTCTCGGATCCGCGACTCATGGGCCGAATCGACGGCGGTATTCTGTTGACTCGATGAATGCTTTAACCAGCGACTCGGACGCGGCCATTACTCCACCGCCCGTAATCACCAATTGGACCGGACTTTTGAATAAGTGAATTTTGGGGTGGCTTTGCCTCAAAAGCCTGTGCTTTGAAAGGTTGAGTGTCATTCTGCGTTGCTCGCCGCGTAGCGGCGATTGAATTTAGCCACTGAACGTTCAGCACATTTAGACTTTTGGGGCAAAGCCAATCTGGGTAACGTCATCGTCATCCAACCTGAGCGTGTGCTATGCACGTTCCATTAACGATATATCTCATGACTCGGAACCTGAACGCCCCTTTGAGCGACTGGGGTCCCACTGGAAAGTTCCTTAACTCATTCTTGTACGCTTTCATCTCCCATGGGCGTCATTTGCAGATTGCGCATGAGGATCGAACATTGGGCGGATCTCCAACTCGCCTTCGTAAGCAGGGCCGAGAATGTCCGCGTGGAGTTGCATAAATTCTCTTCCGCTTTCAACCGCTTCCTCTTTCGATCCTAGTTCAAAGATCGCGAAACCGCCGACCAGTTCTTTTGTCTCGGCGAAGGGACCATCAATCACCGCGGTTTTTCCACCTTTCACACGAACGCGTACTCCCTCAGAGCTGGGAAAGAGGCCGCCGGCCATTAACAATGCCCCGCGGGTGGTAGCGTTTTCAGCTAATTTCGTGACGGCCGCCATCAGTTCGGCGCTCGGCGGAATACCAGCCTCAGAGTCCCGGGTAGCTTTAACCAACATGACAAATCGCATTTCCTTCTCCTTTTTGAATGAGTTTCGTCTCTCTTTGTCCGTAAGTCGAACGAGTCGGCCCAGGATCGACATCAATTTTCTAGCCTCACTCCGCCGACTCGGATAGAATCGCCCGGCTTCTCCAGCCGTTAATGTCACTGACTGCTGGCACAAGACTCGGCCGTTATGAAATCCGCTCGAAGCTTGGTGCAGGCGGAATGGGTGAAGTATATCTGGCGCACGACACGAAACTCGATCGCAAGGTCGCAATCAAATTCCTAAATCAGGAATTCAGCAAGGATCAAGACAAACTCAACCGCTTCGTGCGCGAAGCCAGGGCGGCGTCCGCGCTCAATCATCCGAACATTCTTACGGTCCATGAGATCGGTGAAGTCGATGGCCGAAACTACATCGTGACCGAGCTGATCGATGGAACGACTCTACGTCAGCGCCTGGCGCACAGAGAACCACTGTCGCTGAATGCGATCCTGAAGATCGGCGTGCAGGTCGCGGAGGCACTGGCTGCGGCGCACGCTGCCGGAATCATTCATCGCGATATTAAGCCTGAAAACATAATGATTCGGCGCGATGGATATGCCAAGGTGCTCGACTTCGGCTTGGCAAAATTGTCGAAACCGCCTGGGCTCACAGGAGGTTTAATCGGCAGCCAGGAAAGCTCTGACGCAGAAACATCAACGCGTGTACTGATAAAAACTACGCCGGGTTTGGTGATGGGAACGGTCAGGTATATGTCGCCAGAACAAGTCAGGGGCAAAGAGGTCGATGCGTGCACGGACATCTTCAGCTTGGGCGTAGTGATGTACGAAATGCTCGCCGGACGATTGCCTTTCAGGGGCGAGACGAACAGCGATGTAATCGCGGCGATTTTGACGAGTGAACCTGCCCCGCCGAGCAGCTTGAACGAAAAAATTCCCACAGACTTTGATCGAATAGTTCATAACACTCTGGCAAAGGAGCGAGATGAACGCTATCAGACGGCCGCAGATTTGCTCGCGGACTTGCGCCAGCTGCAGAGGCGACTTGAGCTTGAAGTTGAAGCCCAGCGAGAGTTTGTCGTCACTCGGCCGATATCGAAATCCGAACAATCCGCCATCCGGACCGCGGATGCGACGAGAGGTTCCGCAGCGGATCCGCGCAATTCAGTCGCCGTGCTGCCATTCAACAACTCAAGCGCCGATCCAGAGAACGAATACTTCTGTGACGGACTTGCCGAGGAACTCCTCAACGCTCTGGCGAAGATTAATGAGTTGAGAGTCGTGGCGCGCACCTCAGCTTTCTCGTTCAAAGGCAAGAACGTGAGTGTCAGCGAGATTGGAAAGGCTTTGAACGTCAATTCAGTCCTCGAAGGCAGCGTCAGAAAATCCGGCAATCGCCTGCGAATTACCGCACAACTAGTGAACGTCGACGATGGATATCAGTTGTGGTCAGAACGATATGACCGGATGCTGGAAGATGTCTTTGACATCCAGGACGAGATTTCCCTTGCCATAATTGACGCGCTGAAGCTGAGGTTGTTAGGGGAAACGAAGGAATCAGTGCTGAAGCGCTACACCGCTGATCCGAAAGCCTATGAATTTTATCTGAAGGCCCGCTTTCATTTTAGTAAGTTTACGGAAGCTGGGTTCAACCAGGCGATTGAGTACTTCAACCGGGCGATTGCTATATCTCCGGAGTATGCACTCGCTTATGCTGGACTTGCCGAGTGCTATGCTATCGCGGCTTCTTCCAATCTAGCTCCCCAGGAAGCTTTTCCGAAAGCCCAGGTCGCGGCAAAAAAAGCTTTGTATATAGATGACCAGCTTACCGAGGTACACACCTCGTTGGCTGTTATGAATATGTACTACCTTTGGGATTGGGACAAAGCGGAAGAAGAGTTTAACCGCGCGCTCGATCTCAATCCGGGTAATACATCTGCTCATCAGTGGTATGCCAGATTTTTGGCCCTCATGGGCAGATTCCAGGAAGCGTTTGCACACTTTGAACGCGTTCGAGAACTGAACCCGCTCGACGTGAATCTCTATCTCGCATTCGGCGATTGCTTCTACCGTAACCGACAATACGACAAAGCGATTGAGCAGTACTTAAATGCTCGCGAGCTCGATAACTCGCCCAGAGCTCGTTCTTATCTGCTGTACGCTTATCTCCACGCAGAGAGATTTAACGAAGCCATTCGTGAGTTGGAAGGACCGTTGAATGACATAGCGCTGGGTTATGCATATGCGGTATTGGGGCGAACGAACGAGGCGCTCAAAATATTAGAGCGCTTGAAGGAATTGTCCGAGCAGCGCTACTTCGCGCCTTACCATTTCGCCATTATTTATGCCGGCCTTGGTGAAACAGACTTGGCATTCGAATACCTGGAGCGGGCCTATGAGGAACGATCCGTATGGCTCACCTGGCTTAAGTTTGAGCCGAAGTTTGATTCGATTAGGTCTGATTCTCGTTTTGCTGATCTGCTGCGGCGAGTCGGCCTGCCCTTGTGATCGTTAACGGATCAAGGTCATCGAGCTAAAGTATTGCGCACAAGGGCGCCAGAGGATCAACATCCTAAGCTCGTTTGCTTCCCGCAAGGCATCATCTGAAGTTTGCTGGACACCTTCTTCAAAACTGAATGGCTATTCTCGATATTTAACCTTGTAGTTGTCATTCATTTAAATCTAAGATACGGGTCGTTTCAACGAGCGAAGATGTCTCTCATTGGAGTGCGCTGACCCGTGAGAGCTTGATCGTCGCGAGAATATAGCGGCCTCAGGCGGCGCAGTCGAAATTAAAACACTAGCTAACGAACGGAGAAAAGAACATGCGAATGATGCTTAAGGTGAATATGTCTACCGACAAGGGGAATGACTTGGCCAGGCAGGGACGGCTGGGCGAAACGATCAAGTCGATCCTTGATGATCTAAAACCTGAGGCGGCCTACTTTGCCGATGACAACGGGGAGCGCACCGGCTTCATCTTTTTCGACTTGACTGAACCTTCCCAAATACCCGCAGCTGCCGAGCCCTGGTTCCTTATGCTAAATGCCAAGGTCTCGTTCCGACCAGTCATGAACACCGACGATCTGGCCAAGGCAGGTCCGGGCATAGAGCAAGCCGTAAAGAAATTCGGCGCTCACGCTTAGCCGCACATCGGGCGGTCGGCTGGAGTGACTGGGAATGTGATTTCATCGCGCCGAGTCAGGAGGAGCCCCAAACTGAATTTTAATATCGTCCCAACTTAACGTGTGGCTAAAAGTGCCGTCACTGTAGGATACATTGCCGCCGATGATGGAGGAATCACCATACAGGCTGAAAAAAATCACATTGCCGGGGACTTGAACAACAAACAAGCCGGATCCACTAACCACCCCGGCGTCGTCAGTTACAATACGAAAGGGTCCTGGGGCTGGATTAAAGGACAAGTCCAACAGTCCAGTGTCCGCTTCGAAACTCCCTCCGACAGTAAACCCCGAGCCGAAGGGGGTCGAGATCAATCTTGGCAAGCTGCCTGACCCCGACCACGTTTGATGCAGATCGCCAATTGTTCCGGCGCCGCTACAGGCGTAGTCTTGAGTAGAATCCTGCGTGGCGTCGACAATTGCCCCATAGAATTTGGGTGGCTTGTGAATCTCAATTCGATACTTGCGAACGTCGGCTCGAAAGGTAACGTTGTAGGTGTCCACCTGTTTCAGCGAGCCCGGCCCGGTGACAGTATGAGTGAACGCTGCTTTCCATTTACTGATATAGGCGCTATTGCTCTTATGGAAATGGGTTCTCACAAAGACCTCGCCCGCTGATTGGGTGCCAGTCTGTGGCAGATTGCAGATAATCGTGTCAGCTGCCCACGATTTGACGTCGACCTCCTGGCCGCCCACAAAGACGGATCCCTGCTCTCCACCGAAATCGCCGTCCATAAATAATTCGTTAGCATCTTCATCGACTGACATGGACTCGATACTCGGTGCCAGGGTCCTGAAGCTCTCGGTGCTGGAATCTGATAAGCCCTCGATAATCAGTGTGCTTCGGTCCAAAAGATTCTTTCCGGTTCCGTGCAACTGCGCGTCCTCGGAAGCGGAAGCGTAGTCGAACGGCCGTGTTTGGTAGCCATCGGCCTCCGGGTAAACATGATTTCCACCGAGCAACCGATCAAAAACGAACTTTGCGCCCTCCTCCCCGCGACTAGGTCTCGACCAACCTGCATAGACCGAGAGTCCTTTGTTCTTCATAGCGGTGATGAATGCCCCTGCTGCGGCACTTGCCCCAGAGCAAGCGGAGTTGTAAACAAAACTCTTGGGAGCAAAGTTGCCCCACCAGAAATCAATGAACTTGCTGGTGATTGAGTATTCGTTCACAAAGGTGTAATGATTGTTGGTTGTGCGCCCATACATCTCAACCGCGCGGTAAACGCGGCCGGCTTTCAGGTCCGCGGCCAGGTCTTTGTCGGCTCTCTCTTTCGCGGCGCTCACCGCGGTTAGTGTACTAACGCCGTATGGCGAACTGCCGTCAGTGGGGCCACCGAGCCCATCCAAAAACAAAACGCGATCACCGATCACATCGCGAAGCGACTCGACCGTTCCCGCAGCCTGAATAACGCCGTAGTTTTGATCACTCAACCACGTTCCAAGAGTATTGGTTGGGTTCTGGAAGGCGGGACCGAGACCTGATCCTTCTGACCAAAGAACAAATTGAAGGCCGTTAATGATCAGCGAGACCGCTCAGATCGAGGCATGTAGACTGAGAATTCAAATTCATGATGCCAAGCTGCCGGCCCGCGTGACGCTGTTAGCCAATCCGCCAGGAACTTGCACGCGCACATTCACCTAATACCACGAAGAGCTGGAGATGTTGTCGATCCGCGCGGAGGTGTGCGCGGTGTAGTTCCGGAGAAGATGAGGTATTAGCGGGAACCACTTAAGTTGGTAGCGTCAAATCTTTTGTGTAAATGATCGGTCGCGAGTCGCACACGCAGCAATACGAGCCCAGACCAAATGCGCTAGGCTCGAATTGTGTTCTTGAAGGCTAACCTACTTCAGCATTAATTCACGCGCAGTCTTCGTAGCCAGTACTTCGCGGATCTTCGACCGATCCTCATAACCCCTCATTTGCGTATCGTCATTGCCCGAGGTCTGCTGCGCCAGCGCGTCGGACTTTTCGGCGTCCGCTTCCATCGAAGCAAGGTTCTTATACTCGCGCAGAATTAGGAGATTCCAGGAGGAATCGTCATCCAGCGTCCGCAGAATCTTATAGGACTTCATGTAACCTGCCTTCACTTGAGCATCCGATTCCTTTTTGAACTGGCTGTCTAGATATGCGAGATATGCCTGATCCATGCCTGGTTTGATTCTGATCGTAGTAACAGTCCAGACGGAACTGGGGCTATAGTATTTATAAACTTGCGCCGTCGCGGAAATCGCAAGTACGAGCGCGCCGGCGAAGATCGCGAGCGTCAACTTCCTTGAAAAGCGTTTCATGTCGGGGATTCTCCTCTGGGGAATGTGAATGCAATAGCGCCGGCACTCTAACGCGACCAATAACCACAGTCAACGCAAAACATGCCGGATCGCGGTAGGACTGTCACTTGGCCAACGGCCCCACACAGCTCGCATCAACTTTCTATATGCCGCCGGCCCTCAGTTTGGCTTGTCGTCATCCACCGCGCGGGATGCCTCAGATGTTATCAATCGAGTGTGGTGAAACCTGCTATCTATTGTGATTTGACTCCTCGTGCTTATCTGAAACAATGTCACCAGTCCAATCCTGAGAGACCCGAGGTTAAGCGTGATTAGTGTTCGGTTAGGGATCAGAATACGCAGAACAGCAATCGCTATCTTCTCCAGCGAAATCGTCCATTTAAGCTGCCATTTCGAGGCTTGAGAGTTATTCATGAAGCGCCGACGGCCTGATTCGGCGTTCCATAACTTGCGTGGGGCTCGCCGCGTTTCGTGCCGCCAATCCTGGGCAAGAGTCTCGCGAGCCAGCGACTGCTCGTTCGCACACATCAGTAACGCTCCTGCTCAACGGGCCGTGTTTGGATCAGGCAGAGAGTTCGCCTGAATGGAATCCCACTGCAGTGTGTTATTCCAGGTTCCATGAATTCCGTCGCCAGTGTCTTTTGCATACGTCTTGGTGTCGCCCGAAATGTTGAACTTCGCATCCAACTTCAGAATAAACGTGGTGATACCGTCAGGTGGCAAAAGAGGAGCATAAAGAGGTTGGATGGCTGTGATGTTATTGATCTTCTTAGACAGATAATCAGCATTCACCGACAGAACTGCCTCAATGCTGCTTTCATTCTTGAAAACGCCGAGCATGGTAAAACTCGGTTTCGTGTCTGTGCCTCTCAGGAATACGCCGGGACCGGCAGTGGACCAGATCTCTATATAATTCCCCTCGTCTGCGGTGAGTGTTCCCTCACACTTATAGGAGTACTGTGAATCCTCGGTCGCGTTGAAGTCTAAGGACAGCCCGAAATAATCAAACGTAGGCGGCTCATGAATATGGGCGCGAGCTTTGCGAACGTCAGCGCGAAATCGCACATGATAGATTGCGGTCTGTGTCAGAAAACCGCTATCGATGCTAACACCCACCGCAACCTTGTGAATGAAGTCTCCTTCCCAGTAACTGAGCGTCGCGGTATTGCTATGGTGTCCACGCACGGTGACTACGACTGCACCTGCCGAGCCCGGCCCCGACACTGCCAGATGGCAACGAATTTCGAGATCGTTCACCCACTTGATGTCCGTGCACGATTGTCCGCCGACAGTCACGGATCTGTTGTTCTCTCCAGGGTCCACTCCAAACTCGCCAATAATCTGGAGTTCACTGCTGGGAAGCCCAGATGGAAACGCAGTCGACGGAGGAGCCGGGTATTCATTCACAAGGACACGGTAGATGCTGGGTGCGAGCGTTTGGAAGCCTGTCGTTACTGTGGGAGTTGATAGTTCTTTGAAAACCAAATCGGTTCCGTCTGTGGGATTATGTCCAACATCGTGGTACTGAAAATCCTGCTGGACCGATGGGTAATCGAACGGACGCTGTTTGAATCCATCGCTCTCAGGATAGACCTGGTTTGCTCCCAACAGCCGATCAAAAGCAAAGCGCGCGGTATCCGCCATTTGGGACTTGAGCGTAGGCCCGGTCCAACCGGCGTAAACCGAAGCTCCTTTTTCTTGCATAGCCTTCTGAAAGTCAGCAGCGCCCGGAATCGCGCCATCACAGCCAGCTATGTAGACGAAGCTGTTAGCCGCAAAATTGCCCCAATATTGTCGCACGAAGTTACTTGTGATCGCGTACAGGGACTGATTCAGTTTTTTGCCCGTGTCTTTGTCCCGGCTCCATGATGCGATCATGTAGACAAGGCGGTGATTTTTCAGATCATCGTCGTACTCGCCAGTCCCTTCCGGATTTTCTTTCGTCAAGTCAAAGCTCACAAATTCTGACGAGGAAACTGCAAAATCTGCGTTGTCTACGGTGCCACCGTGTCCGGCCAAGAAAAGGACTCCATCGCCGCCGACTTGTTTGAGAGAGGTGACGTCTCCATTCCCCTCATTCAGCGGCTGGGTGTAGTTTTGGTCAGTCAGCCACGAGCGAAGATCAGGGGTTGGATTTGTATCGTCAAACAACGGACCGAGGTCCCAGAGTAGTCGGGCCTTGACTGAGTCGGGAACATTCTCGGGCTCAGGTTTCGCGTTCGTCCGCACGGATGCTTCAAGTGCAGGGTTCGAAGGGGAAGCTGGCTGAACGTCCGCATCCAGGTTATTCGCCACCACGAGTTCAATGCCGTCGGTATAAGTGGCCCAGACACAAGAATCCGGAGAGATTCCCGCATCTGCAAACTCTGGCCGGCTGCGGACGAAGTTCAGCAACTGTTGATTGACATCATTTCTACTTAAGCCGCTATTAGATAGTGAGTCAAATTCTGCTCTCACACTGTCCAGGGCCGCATGACGCTGTTCGGGTGTGAGACCCGACCCGGGAGTTGGTGTTGGTGAAGGTGTTGGTGAAGGCGTTGGAGTCGGTGTTGAGATTGTGCTTAGTGGCCCGAACCGGCTGCGGTATTCAGTCGAACTAATGAACGCCTTGACCATCTCAGCATCGATGTAGTTGCCAAACGAGTTAAGCTTGCTTAGCCAAAAGCTGTAGCCGGAAAAGTCAGCGTCGGGTGCGTCATTCGGATTTCTTCTCAGATAGCCGAAGTATTGCATCAACACAAACGCCTTGTTGAATTCCTGTCGTTGCAACGTTGAGTTGTCCGCCACATCGCGCAGCGCGCGCGAACGAGCATTGACGTCGGTCGTGGTCCCTGCGCCGGCGAATTCCGCGATGGCCGTGTTGCGATCTGCCGTCGATGCCGTGACGCCGCCGTTGGCAAACATTGCGTCCACAAATTGCGCCGGTGTCAGCGTCGTCGGAAAGGCCGTCGCGAAACGCGAGCGCTGCACAAACTCCAAAGTGAATGCCTGTTTGTTATTTTCAAGCTGCTGTTGCCAGTTGCCCTGATTGACAATCACGCCCTGACCAATCTCCTGCGTGTCCGGGAGAAACTCATTGAGCCTGATCGGTACCGGCACGCCTGAGATATTGCCGTAAGCCGACTTGTAAATCCGATAGACCAGATAACCGGTGTTTTGAAACTCAATTGAGAGGAAGAAGGCGCCCGAGGCATTGACACGTTTCACTCCAACGCATTGCTGATCGCTGCCGCAAGAAGCAATCGTGCCGCTCCAGAAGTTCAACCCACTATCGTCAGGTTGCCGATTCAGGAAATCGATGTACTGCTGGCGGATGAAAAAGGTCGCAGCGTCAACCGGGTTCACGCCATTCGACGTATCGTTGTCGTTGATAGTCACGATCGCCGTGGTGGGGCTGCCCAGGACTGCGGGCGACGTGGGATTGCTCAAGCCGATGTTGAAAATTTCCGGACCTTCGGCGTACGAGTCATCAACGATTTGAATGGAGACAGTTTTTGAAGTCTCGCCAGTGGCAAACTTGAGGGTTCCGACAGCGCTCAGATAATCGCACCGCGACGACGCTTGGCCGTTAACGACGCTGCAATTCTGCGCGCCGGCGCTGTCGCTGGTGGCATAGTCCACGTTGACTGCTTCCGACACGTCGCCGGTGCGAACGACGGTGACGGTGACAAAGCCATCACCCTCATTAACGGTGTAAATGATGCTGCTTAGTTGGAATGTCGGTGGATTGTCGTTGACGATGGTGCCGGTGGCCTGTGCGCGAGTCATGCTGGCGTTGCCCGACTTCGAGCGGACGCTACCTCCGAAATTATTATTCGCCGCTCCATCACTGGCGACCAGTTGCGCTTGGTGGGCGTGGAAAGACGCCACATCTGACAAAGCTGACGCACTCTGGGCCAGCGCGCTCGGAGTTCCCATTCGCTGCCGGGCAGAGACAACCACCCCAACACCCAGAGCGATGGATATAATTGACGCGATGGTCTTTTGTGCCCAAACGCTATACATACCTTTCTATCTCCGTTTCATAATTCCGGATCGTCCTATTGACTTACGCGCAATCGCTGCGAGATTTGGCTCAGGTTCTGGCAACCTCCCGGTCGAGTTGAAGCGGCCAACGCCTGTTGCCACCGTGACCACCGAGGTAAGCGTAGCCATTGACGGATTCCACTCCCTTCCTAATAAACAATATGTGACTGCGGCATTATTCCAGCACTACTTCCGGCTCAGACCCGGTCAGCCAGCCTATCAAGCGATCGTGTCGCCCGACGGTAGATTTATCGCCAGCTTCTTACGTGAAGGCGACAGCGCGCCGAAGCTGGAGATTATCCCTTTTGAAGGCGGCGCGCCGATAAAAGTTTTGGATGTTCCCTTTGCAGTCGGCTCAACGCCGGAATTCATTTTGCGGCAAGTCATTCATTGGTTACCGGACTCGCGCGCCATCGCTTAGATGGATATAAAGGATGGCGTCTCAAACATTTGGGCGCAGCCCATCGACGGCGGACCACCGAAGCCGTTGACCGACTTCACGTCTGACGAAATCTTCTGGTTCGATCTATCGCGTGATGGCAAGGCGACACTCTTTTCACGCGGACACATCAGCAAAGACGTGGTGATGATTAGCAACTTCAAGTAATGACCAGTCACTGCGAACCGTCGACAACAGGTACGGTCAGAATCTCGGAACGACCTGTTTTCAAGTGATTAGTGATCCTGACGAAGTAGTTGCATGACGGCTGCGTGAGCCATGATTACCGAAGGTTCGCGCTGCATGGCAGCTTGGTAGTTGATTGTGAACTCTCGATTACGTGGTGAAGTAAATAAGAGGCGTGCCTGGCTTAAAAGGTCCTCAAAGTCTCCTGCGGTGGCTGGCTCTTCTCCATTAAGCACTTCGTCGAATTCAACCACCAACGCGGTAATGATCCGCAGCCAGGCAAATTGCGGGTTATTGAGTACGAGCTGCAACAACTCGCCCGGGGTGACGCGGCCGGACTTGCTTTCAAAGTTCTGCCGCTCCATGTCGAGCAGCGATTTGTGCAGGTGTAACAGCCGGCTGCGAAGATCGCGAAGCCTGGCGACCTGCTCTGTGCTTAATCCTTCTTTGGCTTCTTCTGCATCCATAAAAGTCCCTCGCCTTTCGCGTCGTCATCGCGGACCATCCGGGCAGGTCAAGGTCGAGGGTGGCACTCTGCCCATGGCAATGTCGTGGTAAAGCTACGGCTGGCTCCGCACCGGCGGAAGGTTTGTGCGTACGACTGAAAGTTGGCTGGCTATCACCAGGGCTGGATCATTGAATCTACCCGCCAGCGTCAATGTGCGGTCATAATCAATCCTGGCCAAACTTTCGAACAGACGCGTATCAGACCCAAAGACGCTGAGCGGATCAGAGGGGTTGTTGCGGAGGAATTGCCATTGTGTTTCATCGCCGACGGTTTGACGGGACAATCCATTTATTGTATCGATGGCGCGGCCGGTATTTTTGAAAGCAGTCTCGGCATCAATTTGGATATAAGATCTCGCCAATTCAAGCAGCTTGTACGCTTTCTGCGCACCAGCGGGGGCAGAGTTCAAAAGTAACTGAGCCTCGTCGAGCCACGCCGCTGCTTCTTTCTTGTGAGTCTCGCCGGACCGTGTAATCCGTTCAGCAACAATGAGGAAGGCGTTAAGTCGCATATCGGGACCGTTTGATCATTTCAACCTTAGTTTCTCGGATAAGCAATTTGGTTGCGCGAGTTCTGAACTTCCGCCGGCTAGCGTCCCAACGATTCGCTCCTGAAATAATTAGATTGTGCCTTGGCCAAGACGAAAAGCCAGTTCGCCCGGAGTCGCGCATAGCACGTCGGCCCCCGCGTCGATCAACTCTCGCTCAGATCCATACCCCCATAGCACGCCTATCGATCGGACGCCGCTTGCCTTCGCTGCCAGGACATCGGCCGCGCGATCACCGATCATCACGGCCACTTCAGCTGTCACGCTCTCGCGAGTCAAGAGGTGCGCCAGCAGCTCCGCCTTGTCTTCATACCGGCCATCAAGCTCAGGCCCGTACACCTTCCGAAAGTGTTTAGCGAGCCCGAAGTGTTGCACAATTCGCTCAGCATAGATGGCGGGCTTCGACGTGGCCACATAAACAGCGGTCGCGGCTGAGCAGACACGCTCAAGCATCTGCGGCACGCCCTCGTAGACCCGGTTCTCGTAGAGGCCCGTGTCGGCGAAGCGTTGGCGGTACAGCCGCATCGCTTTCTCAATTCGATTCGAGTCATCTGTGCCCAAAAGCGTCGCGAAAGTGGCTCGCAGGGGTGGCCCGATATAGCTCGCCAGGGCATCGTCGGTTGGGCACGGCGCCCTTAGCTGGCTTAAGGCGAAGCGAAGGCTTCCGACGATGCCAGGCTTGGGATCAGTGAGAGTGCCGTCGAGATCGAATAGGACTACGTTACGCGTCAAAGCGTCCTGCCTTCCTAAGGATCCTCGCACGATCCGCATTGAAAGAGTTTCCTGGCAGTTGATATAAAGTTGATACCCATGAGGACGGAAAAGCAGAGGTCGACGGCATCCCTTACGGCGAGAATAGAGTGCAAGTGATTGCACCCGGGTTCAAGACATTCAAAAAGTCTTATGGTATCAACCAGCCGGTGATTTGCTCACAATCAAGCTGCAAAAGGCAGGCTGAGAAAAATCCAAGCGTAACCGTCGCCTCGAGCATGTTTCTCAAGAAGATTTTGTAAATCAGAGTAATCTAAGCAGACCTCTTCACAACACCATCAGGTCTCGAGCGACGACAATTTCTCCCGTAAAGTGCTTGGCGGCCTCGGCGCGCCAGGTCTTGTCCTCGATTCCGTCGATACCAGGTGTCAGGTGTGAGAGGACCAGGGTTTTGACCCCTGCTTGTTGCGCCACGCGGCCTACCTCCTCAACTGCCGAATGAGCGGTCATCATATGCTTCATGTAAACGTCGAAGCGGGTCGGCACGCCTGCAGCGATCCGGTTTCGTATATAGGCTTCGAGCGCAGGGACGTACATCGCCTCATGCACCAGGATGTCGGCTCCTTTGGCCAACTCCACCACAGTCTCAATCGGAACAGTATCACCCGAAAAAGCGATTGAACGGTCCTGGAAGTCAAATCGATACGCGAGAGCCGGCCGCACCGGGGGGTGCTGGACAATCGCCGCGACGACCTTGACATTCTCGTCCTGCATGACTATTCCCGGCGTCGATACTTCCCTCACGTCGGGCGATACGAGCGGCTTCATCTTGAAGTCCTCTACCCAAAAATCGATCGTCGCTTTGTAAGCACGAAGCAAATCGTCGGTCATCTGTTTGAGCGGGGGTGGACCGAACGCGCGCACTGGCAGCGGCATGCCCTGAATCCAGCCAAGGACGAGAAACGGACCATACTCGATATTGTGATCGGGGTGATGATGGGTAATAAGAATCGAGCGGACGGTGGTGAACGGTATTCCTGTGCGCGCAAACTGATTCGTCATACCGAGCCCGCAATCGAGCACATAAGCGGTCGAATTGCTCACCATGACGTGAGAGGTCATGTGCCGCGTGCGTCCTGGCACGGTGGGAATCGGGCCGGCAGCGGTGCCGAGTATCACGAGCTTGGTTCTGGTCGCGCCTTTTAGTGTCCCCTGCACCTTTTTGAGTGCAGCTTCGTCTGGTTCTGTCCGGGCAGCGAAAGAGTCACCGGCGACGAATACCGTGGGCATCGTCGCCAAGCCGGCCAGCAGACTGCGTCTGGAGATACTGCCCCGCTTCGATGCGTCGGTCACCTTGTTCTCCTTTGCAACTCGCTCCGGCGAGCGCCATGAATCTCATGATTCGTGCTTGCGCGTGACATCGAACTAATCACAATTTATGCACAGTTAAAGATTCTTGCCAGCTTATTCGCATGTTCACCCTCGCGGTCAAAGGGCTCTACCGACCGCGGCGTAGACTTATTCGCGTGTTTCGTCCAGGCCCACGATGGAGATCATGCAGCTTCGGCGTCGGACTGTCCAGATTGATCTGGAGGGCTTTGCCCCAAAATTCTAGTGTGTTGAATGTGCAGTGGCTCAACAGATTTGTCGCCGCATAGCGGCGAATGAGTCTAGCCCGGCCTTTCAAGGTGTGTCGGCCTGTTTAGTACCCCGAGCGCCAGCGACGGGATCAATTGCTCGAGCTACTCAGTGAACGACTCACTTTACGACCCCTCGCTGGCGCGCGGGGGTACTGAACAGGTCGTGGTCGTCATTTCCCGACACACTCTTCAAGGCCGGGTTAAGGACCAATCGAAATGGCGACGCGTGAAGTTCGCATCTTTCAGGCGTCGCTGACGGGACGCGTATCTGATGATGCAATTCTTCCCGGCCTTGAAAGGCCGGGCTAAATTCAATCGCCGCTACGCGGCGAACAACGCAGCATGACACTCCAACCTTTCAATGCACAGCTCGGTGAGATGCGGGTGTATGAGCCACTTGATTCGACGCAATCAGTCGGTACATCATAGAACCCCATGCCCCTGAACCAAGCGAAAATCTGCAAAGGTTGCTGGCAACAGATGCACCTCCCCGTGCCGTTACGTGGAGTGGCTTCAATGCCGTTTCGACTATTCGGCATTCGTCAGAGCCGGATGAATCCGAACACTTGTACGATCTGCGAGTTGATGTTTTCCAGGGTGATGAAGACGCGCAAGGTCACGATCGACGCGACCATCTTATTCGCCGACTTGAGAGGCTACACGAATCTGTCTCAGTCTCTATCTCAGGACGCCATGTCAGATTTGCTCGATGCTTTTTATGACGAATGTGCCAGCGCCATCTGGGAGTACGACGGTATTGTAAACAAGACCATTGGAGACGCGATCATGGCCGTCTTCAATTTTCCGATTCGGCGCGACGATCACGCGGTACTGGCAGTGCGAGCGGCACGTAAGATTCAGCTCAGGTGGACCGCCAAACGCGAGACTCTCGCCACAGCAGCCAGGCTCAGCAACGAAGAACTCGGGGTGGGTGTTGGCATCGACTCCGGAGAGCTTAGTTTCGGGGAGTTCGGCCGGTCGCATCGCGACTTAACTGCAATCGGAACCGTCGTCAACCTCGCGTCCCGGGCGCAGTCGGCGGCTAAGGCCGGCAAGATTCTGGTAACTCAGGCCGTCTATGAGCGATCACAATCGGATTTGATGGGCAGCCAGGCTGAAAAGTACCAACTAAAGGGTTTTGAGACTCCCATTGAGCTCTACCCAGCCTAAGAATTTTTGTGTTGCCCTTCGTGGCCAAACAAAATCGTCGGACCCGAACCGCCGTCAGCGTGTTTCGTAACCTGATTCGTCTGGTGGTGCGTGAATGAAATCGCGGCGCCGCGTCGACTCAAGACCGCTAAATTCAAAGGACAGAATCAACTGCGTCCCCATGATGCGGTTCAGCGGCCATTAACGCCGCGCGCACGTTGTCTGTGTCGTCTGTGCCGCCCGCTTTTAGAATTTGTTCGCAAGCCAACCACTGTGTCACCTTTTTCTGGTTTGCCGGCCGGGCCTTTACGCCCGCATAGGCATACAGCGCACCCATCGGAGACAAGCCTTTGTCCGTAAACATGCTCAGAACATCGCTCGTGATGCTGACGCTGGTCCCGTCGTCAATCAAAATCAACGTCTCTGAATAATTTGTGCCGTAGTAATCATTGACGGCTTTCATCGTTGCAGGTTCAACCTGCCCGAAACCAACGGCCGGACCGTGCAACTGCCGTCTGTTGGTGAACATAGTCTCTTCCCAAAAAATTCCCACCAACAATTCACAGGAAAACATAGACGGCGAGTGGTTGGTCTCAATCAAATCCCACATATCACTAAATGACAGACTCATAGACTAGGCATCTCTCCCGGAGGTAAGTTTTCGGCATCTTCTATTACCTCTTATGAGATGTCAACAACCGATTTCTAATGATCGCTTGAGCCGCCCAGAGCGGGTTTTTCAAGATGCTTTGGTAAATCAGACTCGCGTTAACGCGCGGTTTAACTCCTCCGGGAGTCCGCCAGCCGCATCGGGGATTGCCTGGTAGTGCCAGTGGAGTGGCAGCGCTTGGCGCCTCGAACTTTAATTGCTCCGGCA